>Ga0123357_10001289_pt1 | contig 26394 bp, 21 predicted proteins | sample TergutEmb28metaG_FD_89873 | JGI IMG/M metagenome (GOLD analysis project Ga0123357, IMG submission 89873) | Embiratermes neotenicus P4 segment gut microbial communities from Petit-Saut dam, French Guiana - Emb289 P4 | ecosystem: Host-associated > Arthropoda: Insects > Digestive system > Gut ...
AACTATATATGACACCCTATCGCTAACAAACTCTACTCTCTTAACTGCTGATACTATTCTGTGGTGTACAAAGAATCCTGTTCCCAATTGATGATTTTTGTTTCCTTTTCCGTAGAAAAAATTATAATCCCCTTCTCGTACTGTGCCCTCTCTGTCCCACCTAACCTCCTGCACACCCCCTATATCTAATTGATATCTAGCCAATTCCCTGGCTGCTGCTGTACATGAACCTGCCCTATACAGGCTCCTAACATTCCAAGTACAAAATCTCATGTCCCTCTTTCGTTGCTTATGTTGTACCAAAGTATCAGTCCAGGTCCGAGGCATGTGTTCCTGTTTCGTAACAAAGCCAGATTTTAAGGTGAGGATTTCTCAGCATCTTGCCCAACCCCCTAGCTGGAGAACCACCCCTTGTCGGCTGTCCACGAATGTTTATTCAATATATTCACAGCTATCCTCCATATTGAAGGCCGTTCCTCCATCCGCGACTTGAGGATGCGCCACGCTGTGGTGACAGTCCCACTTATCATGGACATTCTAGGCACCTGAAGGGTGATATGAAGCAAGATCCATACTGAGGACCCACAAATATTATGCACCACCTTATAAAATTTTGTCGCCATTGTGTATTGGCGCCTGGGATTTTAGCTCTACATTATATGGAACATCAGATAATTCAGGTTGTATGCTTGTATTTACATAAAACCACTGTCAAAAAATCAATAAAAATTACAAATCTACTGCCCCAGTGACAAGGTAGTAACTATGATTCCTTTGACCGATAAAGGTGTAGCCATACCAAAATGCATACCTTTAAATTTGTGTACATATACTGATACACAACACTGTGGGTGACTGAAATGTGACAGAATTTGAATTATATCAACTTCACACACAAATTTTCCATTCCTAATGGTGATCACTTCAGTCTCCTGATCTACTAATGTCATCATTCCATTAACATGGTTTAATGCCGGTAACATGCAGCAAATAATGGTGGTAATTATCATTAATGATATACCCAATTCTATGCCTTCACCTCCAAAGCCACACTTCTAAAGTGTTAAATTTTTCATCCCAACAGTTTTCAATTTTCAAATTAAACCATCTACAGGCATTCTTTTGGTACATTTATATAAAAAACATTTGTATAAGAACGTCTAATTCACTGTTTTCCAGAAGTCCAGTTTTGTTTCTCTGAAGCCCTACATCATGTTCCATGGAGTCCAGAAAGAAATATAAGTTTTCTTCTTCTATTATCCATCCATGTTTACTCCCCACTGGAAACCAGCTTGCAGAACAAACTGACTGGATTCTCCACTCTTGATTCAGTCACTGACCTTTAATTTCTTCTCAACTGAATTATTTCTTTCTCTCAGTCATCACTGCCCTTGTTCCACTAACTTCTCAGTACCACCGTATAGTTGTACAGCAACACTAAATGGTCAGCAAGCAAATGTTAAAAATCTGGGCCCTAAGAAGTTCATTACTGTGCAAGTGCAGCAGATAAAAGATAAGCACGTCAAATACGCAAGCCAACCTGCCCCATCTAAAATGCTCATTAATCATCTCCTCTTTGAACATAATAACATTAACAAGCATCCAGGCTTTTGCAGTGTTGGAGTAGTTGTTCTGATTATTCTGCGATGTTATGTTGTCGCAAAGTGCCAGGCACCAATCAGCCAGTGACATGGAGCCATTTCCCAGAAGAACAGAGACCTATATAATGGCCTCATGTTGGAAAAGCCATAAATAGTACTTTACAAAAGGCTATGAACTCTCCCTCATAATCAAAATGGCCAGTAAGTTTTGCTTTTGACAAAATAATGCCAAAATTTGAGAAAAGGATATGAACTTCCCCACTACCTTCAGTATATGCAAGGTATGTTGGAAAACGCTAATATAAGGTAATTAGGGATTACGGTAAATCTGTCAAGACATAAAATATATGCATTCATAATTGGAGGACATGATCCAGCCCATGGTGTATCTCACTCTGAGGTATAAAGAGGGTCTACTGTATTACTGTTGTTGTTATCACTGTTGGCAGTGGCGGCAACAACAAAGATGACGACGACCACAACAACAACATTATAATTATTCTTACTGTTACAACTAGCACTGTTGTTGCTACTGTTACTGTTGTTCAGTGCGTCCAAAAGTGAACAAGCTGTATGAAGTGGTGTATTTGATGGTTGCCAAGTTTGTATTTCAGCCTTGACACCAAATTCAGACAGGTTCTTTTACTTCTCTGGTCATTACAAGGAATTGTGTAACAGTATCCTAAATTAGGCCATAACTGCCTCAGTTCATTATTCCCTATGCATCTGATATTTCAACACTATATAATATCAGATAACGAAAATATCACCACTGAAGATTTCAAGATTGTTGCATCCTAGAACGTGATGCCTGGATATCAGTTTGACCTAAGCCAGTCTTAAATCATCTGTCAGAGGGTATATAAACAGGAGATGAACGGAGTTTACAGATGTATCTAGTGAGTGAGAGTATATGGCAAAGAAGGTCTGTGAATTCCAACATAACACAGTACACCTAACTCATTTTCCAAGCTGATATGAGACCTTCACATTTATGTTATCAATAATTGAAGGAATAGATGTGCTTTGAGGTTTTAATGATGCAAAACATTAAGATTTTTGTCTTCTTGATTATGACATTATGTAGCTTCATATGGGGTTACCAATGAGTGAGCACAACCTGCTGCCTCCATTTTTTGTGTACATCATTCAAAATCTTTGTACCCACCAACAAACTATACAGTATCCTAACCACACAATCAGAAACTTAAACATATGAATAAATACTTAACCTCTTACCCTGATTCCATGACTGGCTGGCTCTTGGCTCTTTTATTACCACTGCTTTCCTAAGGCACTTGTAGTGCACATCTGGCAGTCAACACATAATGTGACACAACACGATATGATAAAATATCATACATCACAACATGAAAAGAACGTGACTTACTGAACTCTTATCACCAAGAATGATGTCCTTTGGCCATGATAATGTGATTAAAATGTCAACCCCTCGAAAATTACTTTGTCCACGAACACATATGTTTCTTAAAGACTCAATATCCTCCTTTGTGAAAGTGTGATGTGATGACTTGTCAGATTCCGCTTCAGTTCCACTCACATACACCACCTTCAATCCTGAAGTAGTAGTAAATAATCCTCGTTTACCTGCATATAAAATACTGTTTGTTACCAAGTTGTTTTGTGGGAGAACAACACACTGTGTTCTGTTCAGCAGTTCAAAAATTCAGTAACATAACTCAAAGACGTATAAAGATTGAAACCAGTAAGTGGTAGTAAATACAGAAGGCTGATTGTTTGTCACTACCAATTTGAAAATGATTCTCAAATAGCCTTGCAAAGGAATGGCTGAATATGTATGGCTAGAGCACAGGCAAGGAAGATGCTAAGAACAAGTCACAGTAACACGTACATATCAAGCCATATGAAGTGAAAGGTTCAAGAAACAGTCATATATCTATAAGGAGGCAATGTGAAATTCAAGAAACACATTAATATGTGCATACCATCAGATTCAAGAAACACACTCACATGTTAACATGTAATGCATAGTACAAGAAATACACATTAATATGTATGGAGCATGTCAATTTAATCTCATTTGCTCCATGAATATAATTTTTATTTGTTATGCCTGTTCTCACATGCCTGAACTGTTCTACACTTTCAAAGGAAACAAGGTAAAGGTAAAGTTTGCCCTATAACCTGCCAGGAAGACACAGACAGGAAGTAGAAGTAGAGTTATCCTCTTTCCTTAACCTTGGCGCTAGATCAGGGTGGGTGGTTACCGCCATACCCTGGCCACTTGACCCTTATGAATGAACCAGTACCCATTGTATAGGAGGCTGGCTGAACCCCAGCGCTGGTCTAAATGGGAGGAGAAAAATCTCATCCCCACCGCAATTTGACTTGCGGACCATCCAGCTAACAGCAAGATGCCACACTGACTATGCTATCCTGGGCCACCCCATTCAAAGGATACATTGCTTATCTTTATGTTGTGATACTGTCCTGCATTTTATTCTCAAAAAACATATATGTGTATCAACATACAGGCTGTGTGAGGTTCAAGAAACACATATATTAATAATTCTGCAGTGTAATGTTCAAGAAACACATACATCATTATGTACGCAGTGTGAAATTTAAGAAACACACATATTATGTATGCAATGTGAGGCTCAGGAAATATATTGAAAGAAGAAACATACACGTCAACAATATCCAGTGTCATGTTCAAGAAACACAGTTCAAAAAACTCATAGGAATACAATGCAGTCTTCATTCGATCAGTCTCACTTGTTTGAGGTTCTGTTCTGTGCAAGCTGATGGGCTATAGTCAGTCAATCCTACGTTGGATGCAGAATACAGGATGGGTGGGCCCCAGGGCCCATCTGGAAAGGTGCAGAAAATCTTTCTGCCAATGGGTTTTGATCCCTGGACCATCCAGAAAAAAAAAATAGTGCACAAAAAATATTTTGAAGATGACTTGATCTTCCAAAAATCTATGCAGAGGACTGAATATGAAAAAAATCCATTGAAGCTTTGTTCATGGGGTTTTCACACCAGAGAATGAAAGAGGCCTTATTGTACAACCAGTGTTTCAACAAAATGCACTTGATTTTCAGAAACAACTTCAACATGGCAAATGGGATTTTACTGCTAGTGTAGGTTAGCTAGAAAGATGGAAGAAAAATGTGGTTAGTCAACTAAATATTTCTTGGGAAAAACCTTTATCAGACTTGGAAGCAGCTGAAATACTCTGAAATGAACTACCAAATATCATTCAAAATGAAAATTTTGCAATGATCAATTATGTAGCTGATGAGAGAGGATTGAACTACAAAATGCTTCCATCTAAAAACGCTGTCTTGTAGCCATGAGAAATCAGCCCCAAGCCTTAAAAAGAAGGAAAAAGTGAACATGTTTGCTACCATGCATCTGGACAGCACAAATTACCCCAAATTTGCTAAACCATGGGCACCCAATTGTTTTACAGCAAAGGGCCACACCTTTTACCATGGGGTGGTTCACATGCTACACATAGAAAAATAACAATAAGTGCACACCTAGCTACTGAAATTGGGTTATTTTTACAGTATACATGCTGTACAAATGTGGCCATAGGGCAAGAACTGGAGACCCACAAACCAAAGCCAAGGCTTTCAAACACATTTGGTTGAGAGCTGTACCTCTTTCACATGAAGCTCAGAAAAGTGCTTGGATGGATCATGACCTATTTCAACAATGGAAGAGTTCATTCCCAAGACATAGAAATTTCTAAAAGAGAAAAATCTTCCTCCTGCAGCTCTACTAATATTAGACAATGTACCCTCTCATCCACACGCAAAATTGATCAGTAAAAGTGTTTGTACTTTATTCATACTATCAAATGTGACAGCCAATGGACCAAGGTGTGTCAGAATGCTTAAAAAATGTAGGTTACTGCAGTCTTTACATGATGAAACAGGAAATGAAGACAGCATTTTCAGCTATTCAAACCAGATTAATTTGAAGGGTGCCACTGCATTTTGAATAGCTGAATCATAGCTCCAATTGTCATCTGACACTTTGCAAAACTCCTGGGGAAAACTGCTGAAACCATGAAGTTGACAGTGATAGAGCAGAAGACAATGAGTGAAGAATCTAACAAGTCTGATCCAACAACTGCCAGGATATAAAAATTCCAACAAAATGCTTTTTTAAAGAATGATTAGACAAATATGAACAGTACAAACTAACTGAAGCTCCTGTAATTCAAACGATAAAGGGAAAAACAGAACAAGATACCAGTGATAAAGGTGACATAGATGATGTGAGACAAGATAGGGTGCTTCATGCTGAATGATAAGCAGCCCTTGAAACAGCACTAATACTCCATAAAACAGCAAACAGTGATTATCCCAACTGTTGTTCTGCTCCTGAAAAGATGTGTCATTTTGCAGCACAGAGGCGATCAGAATTTCAACAGCAAACTAGCCTTGAAGATCTTTTGTATCGTAAATGAGAGGTGCCATTTTTGTGTTCTTTGCAATGTAACTTAAGCGTGCATTCAATTATTATTCTACAGTTGTGCAACTGTATACTGTGACATTCTATAACAATGCTGTATACAAAGTACACACCAATACAATGTGTATATCACACTGCATACGTAGTCACATGGGTTTGATATGTTCCATACTCTTTACATTAATTAGATGCATAAAATGTATAAAGGACCAAATGCACTTCAGTACTTTTATTCTATTATGGTCACCAACATGAGTCAGCCACTCATGTGGCCATCATCAGGGTGATTTCTCTGACAGCAAGAATACAATTATAATTAAAATGTGTCTGAATCATCCCACAGTTTTAAAAGACCATGTAATTTCTGGTTAAAATTTACTGTCTATATAATTACTGGTTAAAGTTCACTGTCATTTAATAGTGAATTTTAAATTGTCATGATCCAAGCAGTCCTAATTTTTCAGTAATCTGAGGCAACCTCAGTCCCATTCACCTCAGGCAGTCAAGATGCTACTTATATGTGGAGTGTGAAGTTCCACCAACACGTATCAATATGTATGGAGTATGAAGTTCAAAAAACACACATATCAATATGTACACAGTGTGAAGTCCAAGGAAGGCATTGAAGGAAGAAGTGAATTAAAACAAGTGACTTATTAACTTAAATAATAGGTCTTACCAAGGTAACTAACATTGGGACATATTTCAGAGCCACTGATATCTGAATATAGAGCTGCCTCTTGAGGATTACTTGGACCCAAGATGTAAGTTGGAATTGGAACTGAAAACATAAATGCAAACAAAACAAGTGACCAGGTTAGTAACAGATATGACTACAATGATTGCATTTCACATGATACCATCTAACACAAACAGCAGAGTGCTATGAGCAGAAAGATATGACTGAAACAGATGTACACAAAACTTTATAGGAACAGGCAATTTGGGAGTTGTAAATGGGTAGTTTGGTAGTAAAACACACCCTAGCCGTGACGGTATGACCTGGGCCAAACTGGTTCAGAAGAGTGTGTGAAACTCCTAAGTTCTACAACAACAGATGATTTTAACTGCTCCAAACAAACTCTGTGGCATGAAGTAATACTGAACACTGAAGTTCCTGATGAGAGTACAGACAAAAGATAGAATTTTCTGTTCTCTCAACACTTAATTTACTGAATTTACAGGAAAAAGATAAAGTTGTCTCTGGCATAAATAACATATCATGGTAGCAGAGCTCTTCCCATTCTTAACTGCAGAAATACATGTAGTCTAAAGAAAATGACAAACAAAAATAAATTCCTGCCTCTGTTTTCACAAAGACATATCTTGACACACCAGACAAATCATATAACTGGATATGTACTAATGATCAACTATTTAAGTTCCACACAAAAAGTACCCAGTCTTCAGATCATATATTCCTACAACAAGTGAAATAAAAGGAGCATAACTGAATCAATGAGTGATGACAAAATTAGCGGATTTCTTAAGATTATTAATTAGAAACACAGATCAGCATCATGCTTGTGCTCACATTTTACTCAAAACCATATTACGTCTGACAGGCAAGCCTTTAATTTCTACTGACTTTTTAATGGACCATGTGGGGTAAATTGTATGTTGGAACAGCTGTTCCTAAGGCCGTGATTACATGATGCCTCTTCTCGTGCAACTCAAAGCATGTGGCTAGTGGCAGACTGGGACATGAAGCGCCGCGTCAGTCACGGTTGTGTGCACGGCTAGGCGCTGGCAGTTGCACGTGCTCCCTGCACTGAATGGACATCTCCGTGCATTGTAGTTTGCAAAAAGTGTTTCAGTGGACTCATTTTTTGTTTTTGCTGCACAAATTTAAGTTTGGTTTATCGGTGGGTATACAATTTCATTAGAAGTTCAGTTACTGATTATTAAACAGGTATCAAATGTTTTTATGTGATAGCATAGAAATGGCAGACTGGAGTAGTGGAAAAACATTACATTTCATTGAAGAATTTGGAAATACACAGTACTGTGGCACTCATTAGACAAAAACTATAAAAATTGGGAAGAGATAACTGAACTTCAGGAGCTAGAGGAGAAATACTCACTGGATTCGAAATCGATCCTAAACAAAATAAAAAGTTGAAGATCGTATTTTCACTGAGAACACAGAAAGGTGCTAAAGAAGAAAAGTGGATCATCAGCTGACAAAATATATAGGTAAAGCTGGTTTGCATACAAGCATACGCTTTTTATCTTGTAAGGTGATGAAGCAAGGGAAGGAAAAGACACAATAACAACACTTGAGGAAAGTCTGGTAAGCATATGTATTTGGATTTTTTTAAGTTTGAGTTACATAGCTTGCATTACAGATATTTATCTTGCCACGACACATGTTCTTCATTCGCCATAAAATAACCCAAGAATGTATCTCTAATTTTCTTAGCGTCATTCCCATAGTTTCTTGGTGTTTTAGCTAGTTTTACCATTCCCCTATCATTTTGAAATTCTCTTCTCCATTCCCCTTCTATCACCATGCCATTGCCAGTGCTTTCAAAATCAAGTGTTCCTGGTGGACTATGCAATTGTTTTGCGGCAGAGTTTCTTCTTAAGAAATTGTGGAAATATACACATGCTAGTGTAATGTCTTCAGCTGTAGAAGGTTTGATGATAAGTGGCTTGCGAAGTATTCTGAATATGGAGGCCAACAGCCCAAATGCATTTTCTACTATACGATGTTCTCGTGATAGTCTGTAATTAAACACTCTTTTTGGGCTCCCTTTGGGTGCTTCTAGAGTATATGGTTTGATAAGATAGCTAGTTAGCAGGAATGCATCGTCTGCCACTAGCACGTAAGGAACAAGCGTGTCATTTCTTGGAAGGACACTCGGTTGACGCACATTCAGTACTCCACTAGTGAATGCATTATAAAATGCACTATGTAGAAATACACCACCATCACATGTTCTCCCTTGCATGTCGACGTGTGCATACTTAAATAAGTAATTAGCATCTAAAACAGCGAGTAAAATAATACTAAATGTCCCTTTATAGTTGAAAAAAGAGCTTCCAGTATTTGCTGGGTACTGCAGTACAACATGCTTTCCATTGATTGCCTCCAGGAGGTTAGGAAAATTCCATTTGTCATTGAAATCCTTGGCAACTTCTAACCAAGCCTCCTCGTGTGTAGGTAGGTAAAAAAATCAGTATCAGTAAAAATGCATTCTGCACCATGTGCAATTGAAGTGTTAGTACACTTGTGTGTATGTAAAACTAGTGAGAAAAACTAATTTCCTTTGACTTTCTTTCAGATTACTGAAGAAGACACTGACCCTGTTGCAAGTGGCAGTAGCAATCAACTTGACCAAGAAAGTGGATGTGGATTTATTGAGACGGTACCAGCGAAGAAAAAGAAGAAATGTGATTCCGCCATGGACGAAGCATGCGGTTTATTAAGAGGCTTAAAAAAAATTGAAAAAAAAAAGAGGTCTTCTCCATATTTGGAGAATGTGTGGTGAATAAAGTTCGAGATCTGAATTCTTCCCGACTGCAGTCCATCGTCCAGCACAAAATACACACTATACCATTGGAAGCGGAGATGGAGTTACATAATGTTCAAATTCACAACGAACAGGCTCAATTAATAGTTAATTTTGATTCCAAACACTCCTCTGCATCTTATACTGTAACCTCAACACCCACACCACAATCTTCCAGTGCCCCCGTTTCAGATTTTCAGATTATAGCTACTAAACCATCAAGTGCAAATGGGATTTCGGAATTCATTGCACTCAAATGAAACATGTAGGTGTGTGCTGTATGTATGTATGTATGTATGTATGTATGTATGTATGTACGTACGTAATAATATTGTATTGTGTATAATACACTTCCATACACTTATGTGCATTTGTTAATGTTTACATCATATCTATGAAACATTTTTTTTACTTACCTTCACATATCCTTTCAGTGACTTTATGACAGCTTGACACACTTCGGGTATGATGGTTGATATTGCTGTCACCGATATATGAAATATATACATAAGAATAAGATACGAGTCACCAGGTGCTAAAAACCGCAAGGTCACAGCTAAATGCGTGCTTATTGGGATTGCTCCTCTCATTTTAATGTCTTGCTTTTTTATACTTGGTCCAATCAGTTGCAGCAGTAACTCAAAATTGCTTGCTGTCATCCTTGTAAAATTTCTAAAGAGAGCACAACTATCCATTCTGACTTCTCCAAGGGGGTTTAAATTCTGGTTCCGTCTCTCCAGAAAATTTGCCTTCCAACGTTTTCGATAACATTTCTTTTTATGTTCAATTATAATGGTAGCAGCAGCGACAGCCGCACACTGTAATGTTTCTAAAGACATTCTGCATGTGCCTCTCAATAATGTCTGAACAGGAGAAGGCAGGCTGCAAGAGATGTGCAACTCTTGCACCATGAAGCATGCATCAGCAGATGCATGTGCTGGTGCACGAAAAGAGGCACCGTTTAAACGTGCCTTAACTGCAAGCTCAGTGCACTTGAGACACAATAACAATATGCTGGAACAGCAGTTCATAACTGCATGCCCAACGCACTTGAGATGCAATAACAATGATGTTACCTGTCAATGTCCCATTTCTGTACGGTTCCAAACCTTCATCAGTGTCCCCAAAAAACTTTCCCACACAAAGGAGCAGGTCAAACCCACCATGCCCCTTATTAATATTTTCAACCCTTGAGAAGAGTGTCTTGAATTTCCCTTCCACGCCACCACACACCAAACTGAAAAAAAATAAAGCCCAAACACACTGCAAAATTTAATCTTCATGAATGTTAAATAAGTAATTTATGAACTTAAGTATTATTTCTGTTATTATCCATGCTGATGTGTTGGCTAAATAAATAGCACATGGATGCTAAGTTACACTGAATCTGATTTCCTCATGGTTAAAATCCAAGGTAAAAAACTACATTCTTCTTGTATTGCCTGACCCTGAATACAGAGGCAGCATGCTCCTCCAGTACACAGATAACTATTTACCAGTCAACATAACATAAAATCTTATAAGACTTTAATCTTCTAGAAGACTTAAATATGTTAAATTTAATTAACATGCCCTAAAGCAGGGGGTGGGCACATTGAACAAATTCTGTAAATGAATTTTAGTAATGTTCTTTCCGTATGATGCTAGGTTTTTCAGATACCCCCTAGAGGTTGTTTAGTCTACTGTATTACATATTTACACAATATATTTTATTTACAATTTAGCTATTTTAAAATTGACCTTAATATGTACATAATTATGATTTTTAAATTGTATAATATTTACTATTGAGTGTACTGTGGTCAATTACAATGTAAAATGACTTGCTGCACATTCAGTAACCATTAAGGCTGTATGAAGAATGTAATGTAATGTATGTATGTATATACGTATGTATACATTTAGCCACATGTGACATCAGGCAGGTCAACTTCAACTTGCAATTTATATACTACAAAAACACAACCTATAATCTTTGGGTCCATAATGTTATGAAAAAACTATACATAAACTATATATATGTTTATGTGGGATAGATATCTCATTCCCATTACAAAAACGACATAAAACATATGTTAAAATATGATGTAAAATTGGACAAAAAACAACAGCATATTAAAAAATAGAATATTTTATAAAAAAGAAGGTAGGCAGGTTAGAATGCACACTGCAGCCCCTGTTTTCACTGTAGTGAAATTGATAATGTACATGAAGGCAATCCAATGTTCCTGGTGATTTCAATATGTTCAAATGTGTGGGAACACTCCAAGTCTCTTTTTTACCATAGTAAATGTCTTGGCAGACAGGTCAAAACTAGTAACCTAAGAGAAGTGTAATTATGTCATGCATGACTGTCTATTAAATATATTTACACAACCCATAAATACAGCGATATCAACCCCGAACATTAAAATTTAATAAACAGCAATACAAAATTTTATATAGTTAAACATATACAGTTACAACTTAGGGAGTTCAATAAAATGATGCAAATGATCCAAATGTAATCATTAGAACATATACTCATCTGCTGAATAAAGTGCACGTTATAACAGAAAGGAACTAAACTCCCCTTTAAAAGATTTGTTCTTGTCCAGTTGCTTAATGTTATATAGTCTTAATTCCCATATTCACTATGCCCTCCAATAAAAGATACATATAACAGAACTGAACATGGAGATCTATTTTTTTTTTATGTAATACATGCATATTTTGCTCTAGAGTTTCTTTGTAGTTTTAATATAAAAAACTAATTCAAATATGTACACAAGCTAATGGTAGTATATTCAATCATTCCATTGGACTGTGCAGAATGTGATGATTCCTTGCTATTCTCAGGAGCTTCTTCCATTCCTCTCTGTTATATACCCTTTCCTTCCACCCTTTTCCACCAACTAGTCTTCCATCCTCCCTCACTTCTAATGGTAGTATATAGCAATCATTAAATATCTGCCTACAGTCATTTACTAACACCACAAATTATTCACAAACCCCTTTTTCCCTTTTATAATGTGAGGGTTAATCACTTCCTTTAAAGATTTGATAATACAACATACTTTACTCAATTATGGTTTAATAACCTCACATGGACAGTTCATTTCAGGTTTTCTGTGATACATATGCCATAAAATTTTAATTCTGATTTAGAGACAATGTCCATATTATTGAACGTGACTTGCAGGTGTAAAGGATTTCTATTCTCTCTGGTACGTGTATGCAAGGACCTTACTACTGTTTTTTTTTTTTTGGTGCGTTTATCATAAGGGTGTTTTTGTGAAATCATGTCTGTTAATAGTCCATAACGTTTGTAATTTTACAATGAAGGGCACTCTCATCTCTTTCAGTAACCAACAAGTTGGTATCATCCACAAACAAAATGAACTTTGCCCTCAGAATATGTAATGGAAGATCACTTATGCACAGTAAAAACAAAATTGGTCCAAGAATTGAACCTTGTGTTACTCCACGCTCCATTTCCTTGCAAGAATAAATATATTTACTCCGAACAGAATTTCTACTATCACTATAGTCTATTTAAAAAAACTGTATTCAATGTGCCAAGTACAACTTAAGCCATAAATTTGCTTCACCTCTCATACCATAGGAATTTAGTTTACCAAGTAATATGTCATCAAAAATATAAAAAATAAATTTAAGACTCTATCAGTAGCCTTCCATATACTTTCAAGGAAAGATGTGCTTTTTAGTACCTCTTCTTTGGTTGAATTATTCATATCACTTCATCTTTCTGCCATCATTACAAAATCAGTACTGATGAATTTGCTATAATTTTATGACTGCTTAACGTGTTATCATTTAGTTTTACTGATGGGATCTATTCACACATGCAGGAGATGTTTATATTTTAACAGTCTCCCACACTGCTCTTATGTTATCATAAGACTCTTTTAATATTTGTTTGCTATAGTGCCTAAGTTTAACAATTTTAACAGCTTCAGTTAGAATGTTGCAGTATCTCCAATAGTGAACTTCTGTTACTTCACTGTTATATATGTCATCCAGGTATAGTTCTAGTTAATATCTGCAAGACATTTTGATACCCTTAGTTATCCTTTTTTTTAATATCATATCTTTTATTTCTCCACCTCATTTAGTAAGTAAACTTGCATCCAAATCTCTTAAGACAATGCTTAAAAATGTGTTTAACTTTGTATTAACAGCATGATTGCTGCATTAAGTCCCAGTTTTCAACACTTAGATTTACTGTCAATTTCCTGACCGTATCACTATTATTCTAGCTTTTTTTTTTTTTTAACAGTATCAGCAGAGTTTCACGATTTGAGCGTCTGTTCATGAATTTCTCATAAAAATGTCCTTATGAATCCTTGCCAGGAACTTGACAGCTGATGTACGATTGAAAGAAGTTGGTTTGTAATTAGCTCACTATTTGTCCCCACAAACACCAAACTGCACTCTGGGTTTATAAATAAAATTAAAATTTTACATAACTCATCTACGAAATGTAAAAAATCCCGTGGGATATCTATATACAGCTAAGACATACGCGGTACAGAGCCCCAGACTCCTCGTGTAGGGCACAGTATGCAATGATGTGTTCTTTAGTTGCAACAAGCAAGAAACTATAACCTCACTTTTCAACGTTAACACCAGCACCATGCTTAAAAAATAAACTTTCATTCCTGCCTGCACATGATGTCGAGGCTTCATCTGATTTTACACACTTACACTTTTGGTTTACTCATGACAAGTTATAAATTCTGTACTGCGAACCAGGCCGGTGTGATCAATGTCATTAGTTCGTCGCAAGACAGCCTTGTAAACTTCCGCGCTGAGAATGTGCTTGCAGTCGAAAATGCTGTACAGTTTCTCCTCGATGTTACCGGCAATAATCGCAAACATGGATCAGAGATGATCGTAAATAACGCACCGCCCCCATGAACAGAAAAACGTACACTGCGGCGGCTTAACGCAAAGCCACGGAGTACGTGTCGTCACACGCTATCCGTCATCTGTGTTTACGTCTTGACCCTTGCCGATGAAGCTTACCCGTAAGGATGCGTACACATCAACAGAGTCGCGTCGACACAGATCATCGCGTCGAGTTCAATCCAGTCCATTCAGACTATGGGGTCACTGGGGTGCACACCAACCGAGTCGAATCCAATCAAGTTTGCGCGAGTTCCATTGAGTTTTTAGTACTATTTGAACTGTGAAAAATTAAAGAAGTCTAAAGCGACGGAAAATTTTAACATGATTTGTTTGCACACGATTATGTGGAGAAGGAGGTGGCATCGGAAGAAACAGAACATGTGGGTGCACCCGATAAACATAAAAAGACAAGAATTCGGAATATTTAGCCACTTATATCGGGATATGCTCGAGGATGAAGAGATATTTCGTGGCTGTTTTAGAATGAACATCGAGCAATTATAGCGTCTGTCACAATTGGTGGCAGATAAAACACGAAAACAAAACGCTAATTGTAAGAGGGCGATTACTCCTAAAGAACGACTTGCAATTTTTTGAGGTACGTGCTATAAAAATCTGTAGGAGACAAGAAAGGGATTATTGATATTACTGGAACTACCCTTTTTCTTAATTAATATCCTAGATAGTAACATTATTTCCTCCTATTTACCTTTTATTTCTTCCATTATATATATACGATGGCAGTCCATAAAGAAACCGATTTTTTTAAATCTATTGCTTTACTTACAACTTAATCAAACTTCTCTCCTTCAAAGTACTCCCCTCCACTCTTGATATACCGCTCCCAGAGTTTTTTCCAGTTCTGGAACGTATTTGGCGGGATGGCGCGAAGGTCCCGTGTCGTATTTCCTGCTGTCTCCTCTACCGTCTGAAATCGGAGACTTTTAGTGAGCGTTTCAACTTCGGGAACAAGAAAAATCTGTAGGGCGGCTGGGGGACAACAGTCGTCTCATGCTTCGTCAAAAATTCACGGATAAAGAGTGACACGTCAGCAAGTGCATAGTCATGGTGCAGCACCCAGGTGTTGTTTTTCCAGGCGTAGGGCACTGTCTCCCTCAAAAGCTTCAGGACGTTTAGGTAGAACTCTTTATTGACTGTCTCACCACGTGGAACAAACTCATAATTAACGATACCCTTCCAATTAAAAAAAATAAACTATCAACATCACCTTCATATTTGAGCGACCTTGACGTGTTGGGGGTGGGGTGGGGGGTCGTGGCGACAATTGTACCATCCACGGCGACGATTGCAATTTTGTTTCAACATCGTAGCCGTACACCCAAGTTCCATTACCTATTATGACATTTTTCAGAAAGTTTTCATCAGCATTCGAACGATCAAATAGCTCCTGACTGACTGTGAAACGGTTATTTTTTTGTGCATCTGTCAGGAGACGCGGCACAAATTTTGCGGCAATACGACGCATTTTCAGTTTTTCGGTCAAAATCAGGTGGCAAGAACTTTTACAGATTCCTACTTCTCCGGCAACTTCACGGACATTTAGGTGACGATTTCGACGAATCACAGCAAGCACATTCTCAGCGTGATCGTTGTACATTGATGTCGAAGGCCGTCCAGATTTGGGGTCGTCCTCGATTGACGTTCTGTCTGATTTGAAACGCTGGTACTACTTGTGACATTGCATACGGCTCAAACAATCCTGTCCATAAGCCTGTTGCAACACTTGAAAAGTCTCCGTCAAGGTTTTCCCCATTTTGAAATAGAGTTTGACGCAAACGCGGTGCTCCTCAAGATTCTTCAATTTTCAAGTTGCAAAAAATCGCCAAGGGCACTAAACACACTCATTCAAGCTCGTGTAACTCGATGACTGATTGACGTGGCGTGATGCTCCTTGTGTCAGAATAAAGATTAACGTCCCCGCTACACAAAGCCACCATTGCGAGCGTGCCGCGCGCGGTCGCTATTACACACGATCGGTTTCTTTATGGACTGCCTATGTAAGTAAATTACGTCTTTTTGTTCAGTTAGAAATCCGGGTTCCTAGAGTCACCGGAACAAGGAAAAAGGGGTTCCGGGAATTCCGGGTTCCCGGAGTCACACGGAACACCGGCGAGTCACCCGGAAATCTGGGTTCCCGGAGTCACCCAGAATTCCGGAGCTTCGAGTTCCCGGAGCCGCCGGAAATCCGGATTCGCGGAGTCACCTAGAATTACGAGTTTCCGGAGTCACCTAGAATTCTGGGTCCCGGAGTCAAACGGAAGACCGTGTTCCCGAAGTCGCTCGGAAATCATGGTTGCCGATGTCGCCCAGAACTCCTGGTTCCCGGAATCATCCGAAACTCCGGGGTCACGGGATCTCCAGACTCCCAGAGTTAACGGAATTCCTGGTTCCCGTAGTAACCCGTAATACCGGGTTCCCGGAATCAGCCGGAACAACGGGTAACCGGAACTCGGGGTTCCTGGAGTCACCAGGAACACGGGGGCGCACACGGGACTCCGGATTCCCGGTCACCCAGAACTGCTGGTTCCCGTTGGCACCCGGAACTACGGGTTCTCGGAATCGCCCGGAACACCGGAATCCCTGAGTCACCCGGGACTCCAGGTTCCTGGGTTCCGTGATTTAGCCGGAAACCCTTTGAAACCGGATAACCGACGTTCCGGGTGAATCCGGGAAGCCGGCTTTCCGTTTGACTTCCAGAGTTCCGGGTGACTCAGGAAACCTGTTTTCCGGTGAATCTGGGAACTCGGGGAGAATATAGGAAACCGGACTTCCGGGTGACTCCGGGAATCCGGACTTTCGGGTTACTACGCGAACTGGTTCTTCGAGATTCCGGGGACCCGAAATTCCAAGTTTCTACGGAACCCGGAATTCCGTGTGACTCTTGGAACCCGGTGTATCCGGTGACCCCGGAGTTTCTCCGGGAATGCGGAATTCCGTGTGACTCTGGGAGCCCCTTGTTCCGTGTTCCGTCTGACTTCGGGAACCTGATTTCAGGGTGGCTTCAGTAACCTGGATTTCCGGGACACTCCAAGAACGCAGAGGTAGGGTTACTCGGGAATCGAGATTTTCGGGTGACAAAGGGTTCCGGCTGAATCCGTGAAAACAGCGTTTCCGCGAACCCGGAATTCCGGGTGACTCCGGGAAACCAGAGTTTCGGTTGGCTCGGGGAACACGACTCAGGGATCCCGGTGAGAACCGAGGAGTTTCCTTGACGCCTGGAACCCCGAGTTCTGCGTGACTCCCGGATACCGGAGTGCCGGGTGACAACGCGAACACGGATTTCCGGCCTACTTCGTGAACATGGAGTTCACGGTGACTCCGGTAACCTGGAGTTTCGGGTTCTTCCGGGAACACATATTTGCGGGTGATTCCGGGAACAGGGTGTTTTGGGTGACTTCGCGAATTCGGAGTACCGACTGATTCCAGGGATTCGGAGTTCCGGTTGACTCAGGGAACCCGGAGTTCCGGATGACTGACGGAATCTGGATTTCCGAATGACTCCCCGGTGTTCCGGGTGACTAAGTTTTCGCGGAGTCACCCGGAAATCCTGGATCCCGTAGTCAACTCTGAGTTTCGGTGACTCCGGGAATCCAGATTTCCATGCGATTACAGGAAGCCGGAGATCCGGGAATACGGTGTTCCGTGTGACTTCGGGAGCGCGGTGTCCCGGCTGACTCAGGAAACCCGGGGTGACTTACGCAATCCGGAGTTACGGGTGTCTCCGGAAAAACGGTGTTCCGGTTTATTCCGGGACCCCGGAATTCCGGGTGCTACGGGAAGCAGGAGTTCCGGGTGAGTCCACTCGGGACTAAACTGGAACTCCGTGTTCCCGGCTTGTATCCGAGAAACCAGAGTTCCGTTTGACACCAGGAAACCGTAGTTCCGGGTAACTCTGGGAATCCGGAGTTCCCGGTGACTTCGGGATTCAGGAGTATCGCTCCCTCAGTGTTCCGTGTTCACAAGGATGTTGGATAAAATTTTGTATGTAGCTGGCAAAAGTGATATGCTCATATAATTACTACAGTCTGTTTTATCACCCTTCTTATAGACAGGTCCTATGATTGAATCCTTCAACTCTTCAGGCAATTCCTCCTTATTCCAAATAGAAATAATAAGTTTATGAATCTCACAGTGAACTGTTCTACCCCCTGCCTTAATCAATTCTGCTGGTATTTGATCAATACCTGGTGATTTGTGACTTCTTAGCTTTTCAATAGCCAATTCAACCTCAGAGGCACTTGTCTCATGTACTAGTGGTTCTGCTGTGTGTATTTCTGTCTGCCTAACATCATTAACCCCATGTATATTCAATATCTGGGACTAGTTCCTCCACCTAGCCAAAATACTGTGGGAGTCTGCAAACAAATCACATTTGTCATCCTTCACTATATTATTCTAGGTTGGTAACCCTTCTTAAAGTCTTTGATGCCCCTATGCAAGTTCCAAATATACTTGATCTTATTGTTAGTTTCAAGTACTTCAATTTTAGCTTTCAGATATGCCTTCTTTTTGTTCCTGAAATGTCTGCTAACATCACATCTTACAATGTTCAGATTATCTACATTGCTGCGGCTTGGGTCATATATCCACTGCATTTTAGCCTCTTTCCTTTGATCTAAAAAACCTAAACATTCTTCATCAAACCATGGTTTATGCTGATTCAGTTCTTGCAGACCTAGACTCTCTTTACCTGAGGTTTTGATGCTCTTTCTAATGTTCTCCCAAGCCCTATTTATGTCCTCGTCATCACTTAAGTTCTCCAAAGCTGCAAACCTGTTTGTAATCTCAATATGATGCTGTTTCCTAACTGCCAGCTCATTTAGCTTCCTCAGATTAAATCTTTCCCCATCAAACCTCTGTGCTACTTTTTTACTTACTTACCGTAACTTTTGCAACCACCAGATAGTGATCAGTATCACAATTAGCTCCCCTGAAACTTTGTATGTCTAGTATGCTCGAATGTCATCTCCTATCTATAAATATGTGATCAGTCTGCTTATGAGTCTTCCCATCAGATGTCCAGGTGTACTTATGAATGTTTCAGTGTGGGAACATCATGCTCTTAACTAGATTTTTTGATGTGGCAAAGTGTGCTATTCTAACACCCTTAATCATTACTATCCTGATGTAAACTCTCATTCCCAATTGTCAGTTTCAAAATATTCTCTCACCCCACTTTTGAATTAAAATCTAATAGATTTTTCATATGGTACTTAGGAAAATGATAAAAAAAAACCTGCTCTAATTCCTCATAAAAACTGTCTTTTGAATCAACACTTTTCTCCTCACTTCAGCCATGCACATTTAGAATGATGATATTAAACCAGCGACCTCTCAGAACTATATATGACACCCTATCGCTAACAAACTTTACTCTCTTAATTGCTGATACTATTCTGTGGTGTGCAAAGAATCCTGTTCCCAATTGACAATTTTTGTTTCCTTTTCCATAGAAAAAATTATTACTACTGCTCATACTGTGCCCTCTCTGTCCCACCTGACCTCCTGCACACCCACTAAATCTAATTTATACCTAGCCAATTCCCTGGCTGCTGCTATAAATGAACCTGCCCTATACAGGCTCCTAACATTCCAAGTACCAAATCTCATGTCCCTCTTTCGTAGCTTAGGTTGTACCAAAGTATCAGTCCAGGTCCAAGGCTTTGTCTGTGAATATTTTGTAACAAAATACATTGTAACAGGGAGTTGTTAGCACCTTGCCCAACCCCCAAGCTGGAGGGCCACCCCTTGACGGCTGTTCGCGACTGCTTATTGAATATGTTCAGAGCTACCCTCCATATCGGAGGCCGTTCCTCCATCCGCAACCTGAGGACACGCCATGCCATGGTGAAAGGGACCCACTTATCACATGGTGAATATGTCAGTAAACATAACTGCAAATGGTGTACTCAGTGACAAATCACACAGACTTTCCAAGGCATACTTTACTTCCCAGTGTCACACAGTTTTATGGTACACATGTAAATGTAATTTCATTTATTCCCTCGAGAGAAATATGACCTTCCCAGCACCAATTTCCTCAAAATTTGGAAATGCTTATGTGCCGTTTAGCATTTCTCCCAAATTGGATGGCAGTAACGTGTGAAATAAAAATATACCTTCACTTATGCATGTAAGTAAAGATTGGCTTTCAATGCACCAATGTTTCCCATATTTGATTAACATTTTAGGTACGGTTCCCTCTGCACTAATTTCCACAAAACTCTCAATCTTGTATTAGTATTACACAGAAATCTTCTATATAAAATTTCACCCTTATCAGTCAAGATTTATACATCGTATAGTTAGGTATAAGTTTATGCCCTCAAGTATGACCGTAATGAAATTCACATTTGTTGGACAGTTTTTTTATAAAGAATTCCAATACCAAATTTAATAAAATTCTAATAAACAGATTAGTTGCTGATACCAGGTCACAAAATGGATGTGTTCTCCACATGGGGCATTCTTACTTACTTCAGAGACAAACGGTCAATAGGCTGATTACTCCTTATCACCGAGTTTGGCTCTCAAGAAACACATGATTGTAAAGCCTTTTAATCATATGAAGTGGAAAACTACTGTACAGAGTCAAAAAAACGGAACTTCTAAAACAGGTAAACATTTTACACCGGAACTTGACATGCAGAAAAATCTAGCACGACTATTATAGGAGTCTGGGTAGGGCTTAATCTAAAATAGTTCACAGGAAAACTTTGTAACTGAAAAACACTGTATTTATTTTTGCCCTGTTCCTGGACCTAAATTTGTATATTGCTGTACCTCCTTGTTTACTACCAGTGGTTTATTTACTGCTATATATGTGTCTCATTCCCTACATGATGCTGATTTTTCACTTTTTCCTTCCCACGGTAAAATTTTTCAGTATCAGGACAACAGGGATAGTCTGTGTAAATCAAAACAATAGTAATTGAGAGAACTTAGTAAATTTCATTTTTTTGCAATATTTAAGGATACAAGCACACATTATACATCAAATATTGGAAGGCTGTATTATTATTATTATTTCAAGTAAACAAACTAAGAGGCCACAAAATTAAATGATAACATTTGGCACACAGAATTTCTAGAGACTATTTATAAATGTCAGTCAGAAAACAGGACAGTGATATATTTTAAACAGAATATATACTTAAATATCTACACAACATATATGTATGTACAGACAGGCTGTTTCAGGAGGAACCTGCAACACTTTGGGAGAATGTTCCTTAGGTTACCTTACACCAATAAAACCAAACACACCTATATTCTAAGTTGAGTGGTTATGGAGTTAATAAAGCCAGAAAATTGAGATGTTCTTGCAGTTCCACACACTGTACCTGTTCAACATGATGTTATATGTACGTTGCGCAGGTCTATCCCTTAGATGACAGCCAAGCCATGTGGAGTTTGAGCATTCTATGTACACTATTTGGAACCCTAGGGACAATTTTTATGAAACTAGTGGAAGTTTTTCTTGCTTAATCCCTTTCTCACTCAGATGTTAACATTACGGAAACTACAAACTCCTTCCTGTTTCATCATTCTTATAATCTGCCACAAGTTGGGCCATGACAGACCTGTTGCAGCTTCATCTATGTCTCTTCAAGGGTCTTCCAAATAGTCTTCATACTTTTGGTCTATAATGCAGCATTACTTTTGGCATCCTGTTGTTCATTCTTGTTGCATGTCATAGCCAATTTGATTTGTATTTTCTTAGTTTCTGATAAACTGGTTCTACTTTCAACTCCTTAAAAATTTCCTCATTCTTTCTGTGGTCAAAAAGGGTGTACCCGACTATTCTTCTGAAAAACTTCATCTCGAGTGATACCAATAGTTTTTATCCCTTTTTCTAAGGGTCCTAATACCGCTTCCATAAAAAAGAATGGTACTTCGTAATCGGTAAATGTATAACAGCGCTCAGTCTTTAAACTTATCTCCCCATTTTCTCCATAACCATTAACTTCGGATGTAGATATTTTTTGTTAGTGATGTAATTTAACCTACAGTACATTTTCCTAAAGTATGACAGGTTCCTCCCGAAACAGCCTCCATATTTAAAGGTTTTATAAATTCCATTGTTTTATACTTCACTGCAGCACTTAACCCTTAAATCTGCTTTGTTCTGCATAACTCATTTTCTTGATGGCATTCTTTATGCAATCCGCCTAAAGAAGAAGCACTGATAACAAACAGAACTACATCGTACTCACATGGAAATTAAAACCACAACACAACTGATGGACTTCAATATATGGGACTTGTAGAAGATTCAAAGGCTTTACACTCTGCCAGGCACATCAAACACACAGGTCCACTGTTTGCTTCATTTGCGAACATTAGCGTGGACAGCATTGTTACATTCTTACACATATAAAAATAGGAAATTATTCTTTAGTTTTTATCCAGTATTCACTTCTTACACTTGTTTTTTCCAAAAAATTAGTGTTCCAGTGGTCTGTAAAGTGCTGACATTACTCACAGTGTTAAAACCGTTGTGCCCATCCATTAACTGTGACAAGATTAAGTGATAAATCTATAAAATTCGACTGGCTGTATTACATATGTTTGGCCCTACTACATGTACATGCCTGGACATTCAACTACCACAGAATGGTACCATCACTGAAGGAAATAAAATGGTTTTCCATTGACTTCCATCCTGGCCTTCTTGCAAGTTACCAAGCCTAGAAGGTCAAACAGTAATCTCGCCTTCCTCTCTTGATTAACATTATGCAAAATATGTAAGTGTGAAATGTATTGTTGTGCATTCAATATAAGCAATATCCAGGAAACTAGACATGATGCTCAAAAACTCAACTCGCCTAGATGCTTTACACCTGATTGTGAAACGTAAGTTGCAAGTAAATGCATGACTTGCTGCATCTACACGTACTTTGTACCATGATTCTATATTGCCAAGGCTGATACTACAGCAATTACAAGTTTCTTCAGAATAATAACAGAAAAAACATTCAGTGGGAAACCTGAGTTACAAATTCTGCTATAGGAATAACGTTAAAAAAGTGGAAGGATGAGGTTATGCATCTAGTTGTCCCACAAGACTGTTGTTTTGCTTGCTGGAAGGTTAATGCTGCTGTTGCTGTATGTTCTGAGGAGCTGCATGTGCTTGGGCTGCCTCCTCCTCACTCTCTTCTTCAGCACAGCCTACATCTCCATTCCACACCTCCTCCTCATCTTCCAGTTCATCCTGTTGCCACAACGCAGCATTCTGTTTATATGTATGCCCTTATGACCTGGTTTATTTGCTACAATTGTTCTACTTTGTTCAATGCATTCCGGGAATTTTTCAGAATGCAGTTATACAGACCCATTATACAAATGAAGCCTACATTACAATTAAAGCATCAAAATATTTTAATTTAAAAGCTTTACCAGCTGAAATAAAAAACATCTTCATCACTAGTGGTATGAAGAAAGCATCAAACCATACCAGGTTAACGAGCATAGCCTGTCGGACACTGATCCTACAAACCATTTCATACCAGACTGCTGTGAAAAATATTTTTATTTTCCTACAAGAGTCAGTACCAAACTCAAGCAAAACAATACTGCATTTTATAAAGGTGAGTCAAGATTTGGTTCTGAAGCACGCTTAATTATTTCATTTGATTTTAGGCTGCTTTACAAAAGACAAATAATGTGTATGCCATCCATGTCCTCCCAGTATCTTCTGGACTGGCCAATTCTCAAGTAACGCAATGATTCTGTCATCTCAGTGTTCCATTTCAACATGACAGTTTCAAAAAGTTGAACAGTCCAAGAAGCACATTTAATCCTGCTTTCATGATAAACTGATGTTTTGTGCCCAGGTATTGGTGGAGACATACAAATCCAAACACTTCTACTCTAAAGTACTAACATGATAATATAAGCCTCTAAGAGCTGCCCTATATACATAATGACTACTTGCTTGTTTGCTGTCATAAGATTATTTCAGAAGAACCAGCATATTCAATCTTCACTTCTTCATACTTATAACCTGGAGGCAGCTGGTTCTTTTCAAAACATCTGTATCTACCCACCAGACTACACAATATATAAACAATATGACACAATATGGTTCTTAACCCTGAAACTCTCATACCTTATGAACTGTTAAGTTCAAATACGATCCATACCTGTTGGTCATCACTTGGGCCAAATGACTCCAATGCAGAGTAATCGGCTGCTGTTTCTTCAGAACCTGTCGCTTCAGCAGCAGTGCTTGCTATAATCAACAAGCAAACAATGGATCAAGTTATGTGAATGCAGAAGAAAATGGTACACACCTGGGCTATGTCTACACACAGCTTACCTGTTGCGTAGTTCGTTGTGGTGGGTGCATCATCCACATGACCTGTGTCATTCATGTGCTGGAAAACTCCTCTCCTGTGTCCTTGCACTGCAACAATTAACAAAGGTAAGAACAGGACCTCATCAGCTTCATGGAATTATGAAGGGACTTTTCTGGCTCATGAATGTGACCAGTGGAAGATGAACTTTTGGTTTTGCTACCTATCCATTAATTATGCTCTTCCTGTTGTCAGTTTGCACTGTGCATGTATTCAGTTCCTCAATATTTACACTGCACAGGGCAATGTGTGAACCCTTTGGGTACTAGAGTCACTCTGAAATTTTGACGCCCTAAGCATACCGAAAACATCTTCCTTTCAGGGCAGTTTTTCAGTTTAGGGGAAAAAAAAGGCCAGATGGCACAAGGTCAGTTGAAGACATAAGCAGAAGATACACCTTCTTTTCTATAACCATTTTGAAGTATTTTGTTGCTGTGGCGGTATTCCCAATTTTACAAAACCTGATGCTTCCTTGATGACAAGGAAAAACAAAGGTTCTGCATATGGCTGCTAAAGATGAAATAATAGAAATATAGCTTTAGTTTAACTAATCCCTGTCAGTGACAACATGGCCTAAGAGACACAGTCAACAACTGGTTTATGCACCAAACCAAACTGGCAAGACAGCATCAGTTCCAGAACTTTGTTTGATCACGTACATACATTATGTCATTCTGCATGTGCCAAATATGAGAGCAGTGCAGTGATTAAGCATTAGTCTAGTAACAACTTCATAGTACTGTCTTGACAGCTAGACTTTACCTTGGGTGTCATGACAGTAGCACTGGCAGATGGAATACTCAATTAGTACGACTACACACATGCATCAACTGCATTAATGGAACATATGGATGGTAGAGGTCAAAACACAGATTTAGACAATCAAGGATGCACACCAGCATTAAGGAAATAAGAAATACATACAACATTTTGTTTGAAGAACATGGGATAACAAGAAGTATAATCATGTATACTTCTTGTTTATATATATATATATATATATATATATATATTAAACTACATCTTAGGCAAATGGTAGGAAACACAAAATGGCCCACAGGATTTTGTGATGAAGGCAATGAATCACTGGATTCTGTACCAGGAAGTTCTATCCAGCATACACTGTATAAAGTGTAAATCTGTTTCACTTCTCTGGTATGTAGACCTACCGTATGATACGTGTGTGTGTATTCTGTTTCTCCTTTCTAGTCATTTTGCTTCCTGCCCCCTACTATGGACGTGATAAAACTGTAGGACACTATTATGGCATTTACTGCCAATTCTTGCCAGGGTATATGATAGTCAGTACCATTCAGGAATTGTCTGAGTACTATGGCAAAGTTTCTATGGCTGGTTTAAATATGCATTCATAATATCGCTTTAATTATGTGGGTATATTTTAGTTTATTCACATCTTTATATCTTATCAATGTTTTTGTCAGCTTGCTATCTAGCGAGATAGCTATTTTATGAATTAGAGAACTAGTGAGATAGGTCTTTTAATAGATAAAGAGA
>Ga0123357_10001291_pt1 | contig 26389 bp, 23 predicted proteins | sample TergutEmb28metaG_FD_89873 | JGI IMG/M metagenome (GOLD analysis project Ga0123357, IMG submission 89873) | Embiratermes neotenicus P4 segment gut microbial communities from Petit-Saut dam, French Guiana - Emb289 P4 | ecosystem: Host-associated > Arthropoda: Insects > Digestive system > Gut ...
CACTACGCCACGTTGCTCTTCGATGGTGCAATCTTGCAAAGGAGCGTCCATGTTTTCGCCCTCGTTGCTGCCTCTCGACTGAAGGCAGAGCGCTGTACTGCAAATGGCTGAACTCCTCAACAGACGTTGTCAATACTACGCAATGCGCCAGCTCCTCTCTGTCCCGGTTACCGCGTAATTTGAAAATTGCCTTTACTTTTTGAATTCCCCTCGTAATACAATAAAATATATCAATAAAATTAAATTGCATTTGTTGGTCTTTAATACATTATATGCATGTAATTAATGCATGGAATATGGAATTTATCAAACTGGTTAAAGGACTGGTTGTGAAGGTAAGTGGGAAATTGTCACATACTTGGTAAGAAGAACTGTAAGTATAATAGGTTGTTTACCTGCAAGAAACTGTAATTGTAGCTTGGACAAGTTGCATGTTGTCAGGAATGACATTTAAGTTGTTTCTTTGTAATGGTGTGAGAAAACATCACCTATAGGTTTATGTATTTAAAATATCATGTTAGAGAACACACACTTTATGGAGGAATGTCCCTCTTGTAAAGTGTGTCACTGCTCAGCTGGACAAACTTTCCATCACTGATCCTTATAAATTCTTAACCTTAGCCCTGGGTGAAGATGAGCAGTCTTTTTCATGCTTTGACCTCTTTGACCCTGGAGAAACGGCACCTTGTACTCATTGTTGGGAGGTTGGGTGGGTCCCACAGTTGATCTGTAAGTGGTAGTGGAAACAAAAATTCTTGAACCCTGTTCATCCAGGCATGTCCATACAGTGACTAAACTTCGTAGTCAGTCACTACAGTGACTAAGCTGTGTAGAGTATTATAAAAACTGTTTCTGTTATGGTTGAAATATGAATCTTGAATTAGCAAAGAACAAATAATTCATGTCTCTTTAATTTTTAATGCCAGGTGTATGTTTCAAGTTATGCAGAACAGCCATCAGGACATTTTGTTCTGGAAGAGGGATCTTCAGCAGCAGCAATACAAGTGTTAAGGTCGCATAGTATTGACCAGTCTAAACTGGCACCAACTCCAAGTGAGGATGAATTAATGGCAAAATTGGAATGGGATGAGGTGGACCTGGTCGAGTATCCTGAAATTGAAGAAGAAGGTGGTATTGCAATAGTTGCTGTGAACACGCTGGAAATGGACCTAGAGGCAGAGCTGAGTTCCACTCTATGTAACACATCCGATGAGCTAGAGAACATGATCTTGAGCTGCAGTTTCACTGCCAGTTCTAACACGGAAAGGTGTGTGAATAGTAACTGATAGTTTGCATACTATTTTGCAGAAAGATGTCTGTTTGTGTTCCAATTTGCTATAAATGTTCTTAAGCCAGCAGTGTTGTTATTACTGCCTTCTCAGACATGAACAGTCTTTAAATTTCACTTACTGGTTGAGAATCATAATAACTATGATTGGCAGTAGTATCCTTGGTGGTGGTGGTGGTAGTGGTGGTGGTGGTGGTGGTGGTGGTGGTGGTGGTGGTGGTGGTGGTGGTAGTAGTAGTAGTAGTAGTAGTAAAACAGCAGTGGTGGCAACAGCAGCAGCACTATGTGTTGTTGTTGTTGTTGTTGTTAGTAGTAGTAATCAACTTTGTACAATTATAGAATTATATACCTGAAACATATCAGGTATAAAGTGTTGCAGCTGTTCTGTAGTTACAGTCTATGGTAACTACAGGACAGCAGATTCTGTGGCAAGACAAAAGGGTATACACATTGCTACGAAGTTGATCTATAAAGATTTCAGAGCCTATGATGGCTGGATCAACAGTTTCAAGCAGCCACATGATGCTGTGTTGAAGAAAGAGTCCTAAAATATGACTCATGGATGTGGAAGAATGTAGGAAGAAATGTGTGCTCATGCTTGCTGAGGATTACCAGCATAACAACATTTATTTTGCTGATGAGACTGGGCTGTCCTTCAGGCTTGCACATATGCAGACATGAGTTTTAAAGGAGCTTCTTTGCATTAGTGGAAAGAATTCCACAGAGAGAATAATGGTTCTGGTAGCCTCCAATGTTAATGATACCAACACAATTCCACCATTAGTCATTGGATAATCAGTTGTTCCATTACTGTTACTGCGAGCAACTTGTAAGAGAAATGGTTTCTGTGATTGATGAAACATTTCTTTATCCGCAACTCTCATGAGGGTAAATATTTCGTTTATTTTGAGGTGACACATCTTTGTTATGTTACCAGTTTTCACATGTATTTTAAAAAGTCAGTTGTACAGGACATATAATACAAGGTATATCAGGCTACATGTGTGGGCTAAATTAAGCCATCATCTGGCCTTTTTCAGAAACATTAAAAAGATATTAAAACTGTACTAGGTGTCAGATACCCACCTTTACAGTTTTAAAAATGCAACAAATGAATGCTACAAAAAACAGTTTTTATCAATAAATCAGGATGCTGCAATGAACACGGAGGGATAATATCGGCCAACGTAGCACGCACGTGCACATGACATGTCAGGCCTTCTCACTTTGATTAGAGTATCAGTCATCATCTTTGTAATCGTTTGTAAGGTTCAGTTATCAGTTTAGTTCAGTTATCTGCTTATTAGTGCCTTTAGCAGTGAAAACATTTTTTTTAATTATTCTGCTATATAATTTTAGCCATGAGCTGGCAAAGTAGAGTGAGAAAGCTAATTAACTTAGACATTAAGAAAGATAATTTCCAAGCAAGAAAGTGATTTTGTATTTTTCCTGTTTAAACAATTGTGTTGGATGGTAATTTTGCTCTAGGCTGTGTGCCTGGAACAGATTACCCCTAATACATATATTTCAATGGATGCTAGAATGAACAGATGCTGGTATAACGAACGAGGTTCTAGAATCAATTACGTTTGTTCTAGCATACCCCACTGTACATTGTAAACATGTCTGAAAGTGTTTTCTTGCAGGTTTTATCATCAAGGCTTTTTGTGCAAAAAAAAACATGATAAAATGTTGTCTTACATTATGTACTTTCTATACACAGATCTTCAAAAGTGGAAAGCAGTAGTGGCTTTGAAAGTGGCAGTAAAATGTTGGATTCATGCACATCACAAATGGCAAGTGACTCGGAGGTAAAAGCCTGGGCATGCTGGAGTTCAGAAGAATCAGGTTGCATGGAATGGGATGCCACAGCACCTGTTACAGGACGTGCAGAAAGTGATCGTAATGTTACTCACCCGTGAGTTATATTACAGGCACTTGCCTCATAATTGCTTCTTCACAGGGTCACCTCCACTGTTCATGCTCTGTTTTGTTTCCGTCATTATGTGCCATATTTAATTTTACATTACCAACTACTAGAATCACAGACAAAACTTCCATTTACTAGGTACCAAGTATAAACAGGATTCCTTCTGTCTACTATCTCATTTTACCATATTCCATAATAAATTGTGGTCCTGTATTCCTTGTTGAAACAGTGTTTCTACTCCTAGTTTTTTCTAATACAATTTCCAGTATGTACTGCTCACCTTTCTCCCCAGCAATATTTTGTTCACTCTTTCTGTGTTATTCATTTTCAGTTAGTTACAAGCTTGTATCCATTAGACGTTTTATTGCACCCATGAATTTTGATGCAATAAATGCAATGTATAAAGTAGTGGGTAGCATCCTTGACATAGGAGAATTGAATACTTTGATCATTTTAGGAATATTTCAAGGGTAACTGGAATTCTGCTCTGGTATGAATGAGAAATAGATCCATTGTCATATGTGTCTTGCATACAAGAACAGTTATCTTACATTCATTTTCAGTCTGCATCCAGGCAGATACCTTCTGGCAAGGAGCAGTAACCCAGCTCTTTGCACTACTGTCTGCCCCAGCTGTTGTAGCAGATATTGAGTGTTGTGACATTTGGTTGCTTTTAAATAGTAGTTGTCTCATTCTCACAGATTCTGTTTGGAGACACAGTAGTCTCCAAGAATGAGATTTTTTTTCTTTTTATATACTTAATTTATTTAATAATGCTTTCAGTTGCTAAGATTCTGTAAAGTCAAATGACATGATTAGAATTGAGGTGTAAGGAAGGACCATGAAATATGTGGATAGTGTGTAAAAGGAAGAGAAATACTTTTTCAGATGTTGGGATGAAGCAGCTGTGTCAGCACAGAGCAGTAGCAACCCAAGTGAACTGTCAACACCAGGCAACGAAAATCCCCTTTCTCTGTCTACATATGCTGTTCCTCCAACATTAGAAAATGTTGGTCAGAGGGTGAATGTGTCTGAGTATGCTGCCCAGGAATGGCAGGGGAACACGAAGAAAGCAAAAACAATACTGCAGGTAATTTGGAACAAAAACACAATTTCAAGCAATTGCAGTTCATGAAAAAAATATATGATGAATTTTCTTCAACATTATGCCATGGATTGTACAACAGTTCCTTTGCATTACTTTTCTTGAGCTGAATGCACTGAATATTCTTCCAGTTCAGCTTGAAGCCATACAAAGCTTGATTGGTGTTTGCCTTCACAGTTTTCCTCTATTTTTTATAATCCTTGAAAGCCATGAATGTTAATTGATTGATGAAGTGTGGCCCACACTTCATGTTTGCCAGAGATGCTTCATTATGCCAGTCACATGTTGTCAACACTGTTTTGTTTTGCATTGCAGTGTCAGTTGTTTATTTTATGGAGTCACACTCTGTGTGAATATTTTCAACTTCCAGAAATTTCATTTCTACCCTTTTGAGAGACTTGCTTTTTAAAATAGAGTTGAGTAACATGCATACTACTATACAATTGTGATTTTGGCATAGGTAGTTGTCAGAGTATAAAACTGGATCATTTGCTCCATTAGGTATGGCACGTATTCAGGTTTCTGGACAGGAAGCAATCTAATTAGCTCCTTGCTTACCTTGTGTATCATCCAAAATATTTCATACTGTTTTTTGTTTCAAACGTGTACACTCTGAAAGTAAGTACTGCCAACTTCCTGTTACACAATACTGGTTTAGTATGCAGAAGGGGACAATGTAACACTGCTGCTAGAGGCCTTGTCTCTTTTTTGCCTGTTCATCCCTCTTTGCTGTGTCTTCCACTGCTTTTTGCTTTTCAAGTGTTAAACTAAGGGGACAGAAGAAAAACACATACGTTTTCTGGCTAAAATTTTAACTAAGTACTGCCCAAATACAAGGTACAAGCATATGCACTTGAGCCATCTTGATCATTGTGGTTTTATTACACATATCAAATAGTGGGAATGCATATTAGTTGAATTTCTACATTAAAGTAAATTATTTCATAAATTATATTAGTGTTATGGCATCAATTCTTTTGGCATTCCTTTACACATGGAAAGATTTAAAGAAAGCGCACATCATACGCTTTAAATTTCAGTGCAGAAACTCATACTTGTTACAAAATTCGATGTTCTGATTGTGGTGGAATACTAAGAGTAGTCTTCTACGGTTGTGAATTTATATTTAAAATGGGGTTTGAAGAATTTCAAGATGGATAAATGCTTACTTTTTCATGAGCTTAAGAGCATAAACTAATAATGCATCTTAACTCTTCTTATGTCACTTCTCAGTTAACTTTGATGATCTGCTTTATTTACTTGCATAAATGTCATCCTGACATAATGTCTGACTTGTATGATGGAGAACATACCTTTTGTTCGACAGTGTCGATGAAGATAAAGGCAAAAAGTGGCAGTAGTGTCGTGAAAAGTTCTCACATCTGACATACAAATGTTAATATTTAAGCTTTCATCTGAAACTGGAACTTGCTTGTGCCAGTGATACCAGAGTTCTGTTATGTCTTTGGGAAACCTTATATTCTTTAATGGGAATGAGACTCTTTATGATTTTTCACTGTTCATAGCAATCCTGTAAGAAGTGTGGGAAGATGGAGTTTCTGTTTCATGTATGTGTGACGGGAGAATATATGAACTCAAAAAAACAAGAAAGCATTTCATTTTTAATGCAGGGCTATTCAAAGATCCCTACGCTTTTGGGTCTCCAACATTTACGCCGGGTCCGAGGGGATAACTACTGTGGTGTACGTGCTGCCATCTTCCAAACCTTGGCCCAGGGACTTCATGTTCTTAGTGGTGAAAAGACTTTCCAGTATCTATCCCATGCCCTCAGCAATGAGGGCTGTGGTTGGTTGGAAGACTGGACATTTGCTGGTCGGCTGCCATACCAAGGAAACAATATACTGCATGGCATGGGAGTTTGTCTTCGCAACTTGGACAATGTGGTAAGATTGCATTATAGGTATGTAAACTTGAATATCAGCTATCCATGTTAACAGTACAGATCTGTCATATCATCTGTACAGGCATCCCTCTTATCATCAACAAATGGCGACAGAGAAGAAACCTTGGCCACACTGCTCAATTCTGATCCTACATTAGACCTACATGTGGTGGAGGCTGTGAAACTCCACATGTTACAGTGTGCTATGGAATTGCATCGAGGAAGCTCCAGTGGATCGGATGGTGTACCGCTATTTGCAATGCTCATGTTTGCACGAGATACTTCTGAGACTCCTAAAGATCTCATGAATAACCATCTACGTGAAGTTGGAAATTCTGGTGGTTTGGAGCAAGTAAGTTGTTATTCATTTTATCAGTAGTTCTGATATAGTGGAGTGCAGAATTTATATATTTGTTTACAGTTTTGTATGTAATTTTGTCTCAAACTATTGTTAATGTATTGACTTGAGTGCTTGTTTCAGTAGTAGGTTGTGTAATATTACCATTACTAATCCCAGATGCTACGTAGCATGTAGTATTGTCCTGTTTCTGGGCATTATCTAACATCTTACCTACAGCCTTACGGATGAAGGGAGGGAGCTGAAATGAATATATATGTCCCTTGTATTTCATATTATTACCCAGCATTTGTGCTTCACTTCAAATAAATTCTGTATTCAGACATAACAGGAACAAAATCCTGAAACGTGAACTTTCTTCTGCTAGGCAAGGAATAAGCCCAGAGGCTCAGCTGAGTGTACTGTTAGCGACAACTACCTGTAAATAAACCTGCAGGTACAGCCCATGTAAAGGTTTATGGAAAGAAGTAACAGCTAGTTAGGATCACTCCTAATGAAGCAAAGTGCCAGAAAAATGACCTTGTCTTATGTGGAATTTTGTTGGATACATAATTTTGATAAATGGGTGGTGCTGATGATAAGCTTTGTTATAATGAAGTTATCATTATAAGCCACATTTTATCTGTTGTAGTAAAGGTGTATTGTCACACTTTTATAAGTTTAATCATGACCCAATGAGAAAGCAGAACTTATAGTGTACATGCTTGTATTAGGTTCATTGACACTGAAAATGTTTTTGACAGGGTAGATGGAAGTGAGTTTTGTGATATAGTGACTGATAGAGGCTTCTGTCATTACTTAACAGGATCCAAACAGACATTATATTCATGCACACAAATGTTAATAAGCAAACAAAGGGTTAGAGATGATAGCTGTGACACATATAGCCTGTTACAAAACAGACTGTTCAAAAAGGGTGTTCTGTATCGCACACTTTATTTATAAATATCTTACTTTTAGCAGACTGACAGGTCATTATAGTATATAATTAAAGACGAAATACAGAGGGGGTTTCACGAGGGTATATCCAGAAGTTTCCAGACTGAGTCGATAACAAAATGTATGCTGACTTTTGTTATTGGTCATTGCTCTCTCCTTCAGAATAGTCCCACTTCTGAGTTTATGCAACGGGTTCATTATTTCTGCCATCCTTGCAAGTAGTTATATGACTGACTTCGTGGAATCACATGTGGGATGGTCATTGATTTGTCCCATATTTCAGGGCCATCTCAGAAATCATGCCCCTAGTAGCTGCGATTTTATTCTTATAAACAAGAAGAAATCACAAGTGGCCAAATCTGCCAAGTAAGAAGGGTGGTAGAGGACCAAGTCTTTGTTTTTTATGGCCAAAAATTTCTTCCGCTTGTCCTTGTTTAGGAGCAACCAATGCACAAACTTGGCAGAGATCTGCCACACATTCAAATCTTCCCATAGAAATCGACTGGCATGTTCCATGTGAGGGACTTAACCTGTCAGTGATCTCTGAAATGGTACTTTTTCAGTCTTTGTTGACAGTTTTGCAAACGTCATTCTTTGTTGGCAATTTTGAAAAGTTCCTCCACCTTTTTGCCTTTTTAACCTGTGGACAGACAACATGAATGCTCACAGTCATCAACTGATGCTGCCCATGTTTGAATTGACTTACTACTCAAAAGTCTGTATTATTCCCATTGGCATTGGCACTGCAAGCTGTTCTGAACATTTTGTACTTTTCCAATCTATGTTCCTGAGTTTGAAGCAAAACTTAATATAAATTCTTTGAGAAGCAGCATAGAGGGGTATGGCTGCAAAACTCACTAGACCAACTTGGAAGTTAGTGATACTGTGGCATCTAATGGTAAGAAGCTGTAATACCGGCTCTTAATCTGCCCTAATGGTGAGTTTGGTTACTTTGGGATATGCCTTTGTGTGTACTGTAAGTTATATGCAAAATGTAATGCAGTCAGTGACAGTCAAATCATTTAACTTTTATCAGTTACTCAGTCCTCAAGTGAAAATGCTCTGATTTATATTGTGAAAATTGAAAATTGGAATTTAATGAATTGTAGCTAGGTACTTGACTGGATTGTGAATGGTGTTTTTGCCTGATTTAATTACTGTAGATATATCATTAGTACTTACTGTTAGAGTACTTCAGTATGATTTATTTCTCTTCTCCATTTGCAAAACCTAATATATAGGATTGGAAAAATGTGAGTTTTAAAATATCTTATGCTTAGCTTAGCTTAATTCATAGAATAGATTAATTTTTGCATGTCATGTGTTTCTTTACTGCATTTGAAAGGTTTTGTAATTCTCAGGAATTATTGAATTCGGTTGGCTTGTATGAAGACACGTGTTAACAAGTTTGTTGTGTTCCCTCATATTGTTTTAGTTTTTGATTAAGATAAAATTATATATTCTGAAAGTGCAAGCAGAATTTTATGGTAATTTAAAGTGAGGTTTTCCCCGTACTTGTCATGAAGGAAGAGGAGGTAATAGCTCCACTCATTCTGAACTTTAGCAGTAGATGGGTGTGAGTAGTTAGCTTAATACCCTGTCGCCTTTTCCTTCAGGGAAGGGGTCCCTGGCACCCAAGGAATAGGAGGCTGGGTGGTTGTATTAAATTTTTTAAGGCATCATTAATTTGGGTGATGGTGCTTCTTACTGTTCTCATTATTTTTAAAGCTCTGAAATTATGCTACATTTGTAAGAGCTAGGACTGTAATGTTTCTGACTTCATTCCTGCAGATGCATGTGGAAAATTTAAAATAAAATATATAAGTTATATGGCCTTTTTTAATTGTTTGTAGTTTCAGGATAAATCCCAAATGGCAATGTATTCTTTGACTATCTTTATCGTTGCACCGTGCATTTTGTAGAGTCACTTAATTAGCACACCAACAAATGCACATACATAAAATTTTTTACATTAAATGTTTTAAGGTAAAAAATGTTATGTATGTGCATTTGTTGGTGTGCTAATTAAAAGTATTCTTTGACTGTTAGAGTGTGAAAGTGATTGAATGCTTTGTAAGGTAAGATGACACTTTGAAATGAATGTTATAAGTAAAGGGACAATGAAAATAATGATTTTGTGAGTGATGCCAGAACTGCTGTCACCCCACGGTTTTGCATATGATTCGTGTTCTTTTTGTTCAGATTTAATTCTGGTAAATTCAGATTCTGTTTTGCTTTAATTATTTCTTGCATGTTATTAGAATTCTGTTCTGATACTATAGAGCCATGCTGGGTTGCGTGAGACACAGTCACAGTCCTGACATTCCATTCTGAATTTGATAGTTTCCATTTGAATTTCATTGCAACCCCCCCCCCCCCTCCAATCCAGGCTGCCCCCCTCCCCCAGCCCCCACAAGGCAACTGACCATCTGCTGAAGTGAAGGTTTTCTCGTGTTCTCTTTGCTAACCTTTGTGCTTTAGCTTACTAAGTTGATTTGTCTTTTGATCTTTTGCAGTATGTGCATAAATTGATATGTAGTCCTTTCATTATCTGTTGAACTGTAGTGTCATACTATGGTATAGTTAATGTGGCTGTGGATCTGTGTTTGAAATGTAAATGGATGTACCATTCTACTGCTAACAGTTTTATTTTGTGTTTGTGAATATTTTATATAACGTCTACATTTTGTTTTCTCTTAGCTTGTATATTGAAGTAATATCTTGAGTTTCTACATTTAGGTGAAGTTGAATTTCTTTTCAACTCAGTGAAGTCTGAATGAATTTTATATCTTCCTTGTCCATGCATTAAGGAGTGTTATGTACTGGTTAAATGAATCGACAAATACACATTTATAAACCTGTTCAATCACATATTTTATATATTAAAAATAATTGCTTGAGATTATGTACAACTTCACTTATCCATCAGGATGTGAACCACCTGTGCACACCCACTAAACAACATAAACAAACCCTATTTTATTTTATTTTAACAAAAATGTAAACATAATAAATCTTAAGAACATGAGATTCACTTGAGAATATTAAATGTAATAGTGAGTGGTCTTAACATACATTTTTGTACAGTTATTTGTATACCAATTGTGTTACTGTTATACAGCACCCTGTTGATGGTCATGAGAGTGGCAGAAACATGTTGATGGAGAATTATATATGATTGAACATATTTATAAATGTGCATTTGTTGTTTCATTATATAAGTATATAACATTTGAGTGGAATGTTTACTTTACATTTTCTAGAATTTATCCAAGCACTGTCTCAAGTTTATTACCTCGTAGACAAATAGGATGGTAGGCTGTGAACTGCATCTGTCCCAAGGTAGGAAAAAGTGGTGGGTTCTTGTGGAAACATTGATAAACCCTTGGATACCAAAAAATGTGGGCAATATCTTGGCTAGCTGAGGATCCACTACCTTCTTGAGAAGGACTCTGCTCCATTAAGTTAGAGTATTTCAGAATTTCCATATCCAAATTTTCATAACATCTAATCTTAAGGCATTACTGTACAGAAGCTCTCCACATGTTCTTTCAAGTATCACTAGTTAACAGTTGTAAGCCATAGATGGATATGGGAAAGGTGTCTGCTCTCCCTTCAGGTCATGTTTTAGAATTATTATACAATCATAATAAATATGGGTAATGTGCTGTGTTTATTGATATTAGCCTTTAGCCTGCTGGGGTGGGTATTTAAATTTTAGCACATGGCTTATGACAAATGTCAGTATTGGTCGAACAGAAAAAGATAGAGTTTTGAAATAAGTACAGTTTTATGGAAAATAATACAAATTATACAACATGTTTTAAAATGCCAAAAATTTCCTTGTTGTCTAGATATATAAAATGAATTTCTAGAGAAGTTTTCCTACATGTGTTCGCATACGTCATTGCAGGTCTTAAAGGTTAGTGAAATGGGACTGTTCTTTCAACACCAAGGTATTAGGCAACACTAATCTAGATGTATGAATATATGTTTTTTGCTGGCATAAACATGGGACCAAACAGGTTATCTCAAGCCGTAACACTTCTTGCGTGTGTTTGGAAGATGTCCATTTCAGATCTCGACTAGGACAGTGTCCTGTCTGAGGTTTTTCTTGGTTTTCCTTATCCCTTCAGTCTGATATACACTCCTCACTCTGCTGCTTGATGCTTGTAGCCTGAGCTACTGACAGCATGATAAAAGAAACGACAAAGTAAACGTAGACTGAGGGCATGTAAGTCTTTTACAAAAAGTACAGTTTATTTTTGCTTGTATCTGCCCTGGACAAGTCTATCAATAAAAAAAAACACTCTGAAAAAGTCAGTATTGGGACAGTTATTGTGAATTGTAGATATTGCAGTTCTGCTTCAACTGACTGTTGTTCTGCTTTCATGAAACACACAATATGGTATAAGCATGTAGTTGATATTTATCGTGTGCTGTGGTTGTGACTGTTGCAGTTTGCTGATGCCTAGTTTGGTACTATGTGTTGGTGGTAAGTGATAGAAGTCAGGAGGGGTAATATTGGATGTATTTACAGGTAGAGATGTTTCTTCTGGGATACACACTAGGAGTAACATTACGAGTCATACGACCTGCAGCCTTTGGTACTGAAGATTTTATGTGCTCGTACCCTGATTGGAATGAAGGTAACTGGCCTCAAGTTTTTCTGATCGCAGAAGATGATCGACACTACAATGTGCTTGTTCAGTGAAGCAATCAGTATCACCAATGAGTGGAATCACAAACCCCTGTTTGGAAGTCAAACAGTTGTATCTGTGACAATTATCACCCAGAGTTTGAACCAGAAGTACACAAGATACTGTTCAGAAAGCACAGGTAGCATTTAAACCGTTGTAAATGACTGAGTGAAAATGTGTCTGTACAGTATGGTCCTGGTGTTTTCAGTTATTAGTAAACCATATAAATTATTGACTCTTTGTACAGTATTATGTCAGTTACCAAACATCGCACAATGAACAGAGGGTATACTGATGCAAAATAGGGCAACTACAGTTTCAGTGCCATAGTATGTTGTCAGCATTAAATGGTGGGACTGGATTCTGTTGATTGAATGTGTCTGTATTTAACAAAAGGACCGAACAGCTGTATTATATTAGACCCTACACCTCCTGAAGCAATATGCTGTTGTCCTCTTGGTGCAGCCAGATTTCCTAATTAAAAATTTGTTGCCATATACTGTAATATTAACTGTGATTTAAAGATTTGTTTTTGGTGTCTGCATGTTTTAAACACTGGTGATGAGGTTGATCATTTCAGTCTCATTTACTGTATTTGTTGGTTTTATGACCATGATGCAACCAAAGATTCAAGTTACTCTTGAAACACTTCATAATCAAGTACAGTACTTTGTATAGATTTGCTATATTTTGTTACTGACTGTGGAATTTTCAGGTGACCTTGGCAGTAGTTTGTGTTGGAAAATCGACAATCCCTTGTTTGTGACCACTAACCAGTGTATTCCAGTTAAAATACATTGGGCTTAAGTTCTGTCTTGCTTTGTGCATGTGAAATAATACAGTTATTTTATGTAGTGTTGTGTGTGGGTGTGTGTGTGTGTGTGTGTGTGTGTGTGTGTGTGTGTGTGTGTTTGTGTAAATTTGACTTTCGGCTTGTTACAGAAAAAATACCTAACTAATGGCAATTAGTGTTTGTTTTTTTAAAAAAAAATCACACATTGATAGAGCCTCATGTTTTTGACAGGATCTGTATGTTTTCCCTTGACCATCATTGTGAGTATTAAGGGCCTCTCCCCATAGTGCGCAGGTCAACTGCATTCTCTTGAGTAGGGGACTTAACATTTATTGTTAACGGATTGTGGGATGTTTGTGTCAATTTTAAAGTAAGATTGAGTGGTTTCGTAAAGAAAGTTCTTCAGCTCCAGCTCCCCCATTTCTGTAACCTACTTATATTTATGTGTACAATTTAAGCTGTTCAATGAGTAAGGTATCCAAAATCATAAAAATTAAGTGGTAAATCATTACGGTGTTAAATGTTCTCATTTCTTCCATATTAGGATCATTATTTTTCAACACATGCATCAGTGTGCCCCAGGCACATTGATGCATTTGTCCTGTCTTGGTGCAAGTTTAAAAAACCCCACCATTCATGAACAGCCATTTCCACTTCATTACTGTGGAATCAGTGACCACCAAACTGTTGCTCCAGCAGTTTTAAACTGTAATGCAGCTTGTTTTGCTTGAGCAATGAAATGGTGTGGTGATGTCTCATCACCTCTCAAGAGCACAGTTTTTAAGGTGACAGAATTTTTAAACTCATGCCGAAATTGGATAATTCGGCAGTGTTCTTTGGGATTATGTTGAAAAATAATGACACCAGTGGAATAAATGAACTCTATAATGTTGTCATGACTCTTTATTTAACGTTTGTGATCTAGGGAACCTTAATTATTGAACATATGTCATAACTGTACTAGTAAATCCATTATACAGGTGCCTGGTGATTGTATGTTATACCTTCAGGATTAGTAAATTCCTGACCTCATACCAAGTCAAAATGTGATATCAGCATGGGTCCAAGTTTCAATCATTACAAATCTACAGGACTTTGAAATGTTAATGAATAAGGATGAGTTTCCATGTAAAAAAAAAGAGTTAGTGAGAGACATGGTTCTTTTTACTTCACACAATGTTACAGTGTTACAATGTGTTTACAAGTGTTAAAAATGACTGCTTTCATCTTGCATACACAGTGTGGCCCACTGTAGTGCATATAGAAACAGGTGGATGGATTATCATTTTGGTAGTACATCTGACAGCATGCATGTGTGTGGTGAGACATGTTTCCTAAGGGTACTTGCGGTTCATTTTTCCAAATTGTTAGTGTAAATGTTACCCTTTAGCCATTGTATGCATCCACCATGCAGTCTACTGAAGGTTACCAGCAAGCATAAATTTAAATGTTTGAAGTCCTATAGTAACGGTTGTAAATCAAACATATGATAATAAATGACATTTTTGACTCAGTATAATCTAATCTTGAAGTTATGACATAAAGTTGCAAGACAGTGTGTACAAACATCAATGAAGAAACAAATATTTCAAAAACTCTAGAAATTAAATTACTTTTATAAAACATTTTACAAGTAAAAGTAAATTTGAACCCTCTGAAATTAAGTTTTTTTCATACCTGTATACTTTAAAAGGAGTGATTAACTGCTTTGAGTCAGTAGCAGTGACAAAATTATTATTGTGTTTTAATGTAAGGTTACTAAAAGGGACCCATCGTAATCTGTGTCTGAAATAGCACCTGGACCTCTTTGCCATTTGGTGACTGCATTTGCACCTCTGGGAACAAACTGTAGATCTAATTATTAAACCAGTGCTGTTATTATGATCATTTTTGTTGAATTCAAGATGCCAGAGTGAAAGTGAGTAGAAACAGTGCTGTATTTCTCCGTAAGTCATGCTGTGTGCGGTCTGATTCCTGTGTAATCATAACAAGAGCTGCACAGTCATACTTATTCCCCTTGCAGTCTCTTGCTGAGTTACTCTTTCTCATTTGCTAAAATATCTTCTTTGTTGTCAAATTTATCAGAGCCAGGATGGCTGCATTTTCTTTGTCTTTTACTGATGTGTGCATAATATTTTAACCTTCATTCCATTAGTAGCATGCTGCTGGGAAATGGATCTGTCATCTTGTGGTTAAAAGAAACTTCCCAAGCAGAATTCGTGATCTGTTGTGAGATTTGAGGATTTCACAGTGGTGTTGAACATTCCAGTCTTCTGAGGTATGATGTCAGCATTTCAGAACAGGTTGATCAGACCCCGAAAGTAGAGCTCCCTCAAAACGTTTGTAAGACTGGAATCTTGATTATTGTTAACATGGCTGTTATCACATGTTAGATATGTTGAGATATCATGAACTTTGTTGCTTCATCATGAATCTCAGCCAACCTTGAGAGCTGGAAATTCTTATACACAGCACATTGGATGCAAATCAATACCTCCCACCACCCAAGGAATGAGGGATAGTAGAATTTGGCAGAGCTGTACACAAGCAGCCCTAATAGCAAGAATGGCTTCATGTAGCATGTGCCTGGGTATGTTTATTTAATTTGTATAATTTTTTTTAAATTTGAAACTGCATAATTAAATAATGCATACAGTAGTTTCATTCACGTCATTCAGAACAAAATTACTTCAGAAATACGGGTTTTTTTACAGGGAAGTCCACTTAAAACTATACACCCTGACAGAAAACATGTATTTTGCAACTTAGTGAACAACTACTGAAGCATGTCAGTCCACATTATGCAGCTCCACTCCTTCCTGAAATTCAGCGGGGTAGCATGGTGTGTAATACAACCAGGATGATGAATATATTTAAGGAATTTATGGAGAGAGGATCATTACAAAGGGACCACAGCCAACCAGATAATAAAATACCGTGACTCTTTGGTTCCCTGACAGAATGCATTTATTGTACCACAACCCAAGAAGCATAAAGCTGAAGGTGTCTGCAAATGCTACCTAACAGAATATCATGTAAATTTAGACAGGTCTCTCAAAACATTGTAAAGAGGACTGTTGCAAGTATGCAGGACAGTGATAAATAATTGCAGCATATTTTATGTTCAGTGGAATACTGTGTGAAGTATACTTTATAATTGGGTTTGGGTTTAAATGGATTATATTCTATTTCTCTACCTTAATCCAGAATATATAATTAAGGATGCATCATAAACACCTGATGGTTTTTTAAATTAAATAACTTTTTAAGGCAAAGTGTAAACATTTTATTAAAACTATTGGAATGCATTCCATGTCCATCAGAATTCATCTCAGTCATTACTGTTGGAATATGACACTTTGTATGTGACCACCATGTCATTCAATACACTCCTGCAATCGCGATGGAAAGGCTGTCATAACATGTTGTAGCATTTCCTTGGGGTTCCCTTGAATACACTCCAGAATTCGCTGTTTTAAGTCAGCAATATTGGCAGGACGTGTTTCGTATACCTTGCTTTTAAGGTAGCCCCAGACGAAGTAGTATGATACTGCATGTTCAGGCGAGCGGGCAGGCCATGTGATGTCCCCAAAATGAGAAATGAGTCTGCCTGGAAACAGTTCTGAGGACTTGCATGGAAATTTCTGCTGTATGAGCATTTGCTCCATCATGTTGGAACCACAACAAATCTTGTTGACAAGGATGTAACTCACTGCGCAGAATGTTTCCAGAATGACTTTGAACTGCTCTGCATTCACAGTTATTGTACGCCGCTTCGCACTCTCCAAGAAATAAGGACCATGAGAATAAACTTCACACCACATTGTCACTCTTGCACTATGCAGAGGATGTTGGTGAAGTTCATGTGGGTTGTTTGGAGCCCATTAGCGACTGTTCTGTTCATTCACATAACCAGACACATTGAAGTGAGCCTCAACTGACATTAGTAATGCGTTCACTATGTTGCTATTGTTTCTCACCACATCCAGGAATTCATTGCAAACTGTAGTCAGCTCACCTTGTCCCGTTCACTAAGTTCCTGAGCAACTTGGGTTTTGTATGGACAGTAATATGAATCCTTGTGGAGAATTCGGTGATCGCTGCATTTGTTTAAGCGAAATGCGAGAGCTTGCCACTGAGCTGACCGGCGCAGACTTCGCAACATGGCGTCTCTTACCTGCTCCACATTGTCAGTTGCAGGTGCCGAAAATGGATGTCCTTGTGGTTTGCTATCCTTCACTGATTCTTCTTGACACCATTTCGGTACCCACAATAGCAGAGTGTTGCGGCAAGGAGCATCACGTCTTTGAGACTGCTGATGGAAACCACTATGTATAGGTGTAACCAACTCTGTTATGATAAGCAATTCCACTGCCACAATTCAGTGTTGCACTGACCAGTGCTCTATCTCAACCAAACTCCAAACATCAATGTGAATGATGATGGTCAGTATGAAAGCAGCGTATAGCCAGCACGCTGGTTTTCGGATTTCAAAAACCGTCAGGTGTTTTTGACGTACCCTGCATATTCCATGTATCAAAAACTTGGTCATAATAACTGCAGGGTGTGGCACAAATCATAAAAGACAAAACATGCAGCCAAGTTATACTCATCATTTTCCCTGTATCAATACAAACACCTTCAAAAGGGGTTTGAGTCATTGTTAAAAGTTAAGAATTTTTTAGTTGCATTAGTATTACATCTTTCCAAAGAGTAAAACAAAGTACATAATCAAGGGGGCTGCTCCCATTGACACCAGATTTTGCAGTATGGAGCACCATAACATTGTTCCTTAATGCCCCCTCTTAAACTATATTTACTCCAGTTTTCCCAGCACAGTACTACCATTTACCTTTTACCTTACATATTTACCTAAATTAAAAGTTTTCCTAATTTTCTTAGTTCTATAATTTTAATACATCCTCTGGTTTTCTTAAGTGCTATCTCTGAATACTTTAATAAAATGTGAATGGTAATCTTCTTTCCTTGGCATAATGGACATTGCCTCCTTCTACCCCAACCCTTAACCCTCTCAATTTCCAGATCCCCAATCAAAACCATGCTACCCTACTTATTACTCTTACAGTATGATATAGTCCACCCATTACAATACTAATGAACATTTTCCATAATATTGCTAGAAACGTCTATCTTTGTATATAATTGCATCCCTGTTTGATCATCTTAGATATTGCATTCACATTTAACTCCTGATGGTTTAGTTCAATAAACCCCAAGCCAGTTCTTTTACACTGTTCTTGTAACTTTTGGCCTAGGTTCTGAATTAATATTCTCCACTTGTCAATCATAGCAACCTCCAGCAATGTCAGCTTTGCCTATCTGCCTCACCCTGCACCAGTACTTTGCCACCATTCACCACCATCATATCCTTACTCAATAAGGATTTGCACCCTATATAATAATCTGAAATCACATATCATCTCATATATATTCTGCAGTAATCTGATCCCTCATATTGCGTGTTCTGCTAAAACATCTATCAACTGTGAACATCTGGGTTCCTTTTGCACTATGACCTGTCTTATGTTTCCCCAGCCGTATTGTACTCTTTGGCATATACAAACATCATTTTTCTTCATTTTTCCAGCTCTCTTGAAGACCACAATCACAGAATTTTTCCAGTTACATCTTTAAAACTCCATTGTTCATAATATGATACAACCTGGTCTGTTCTCTTTTGTTATCCAAAAATTATAGATTTCTAATTGGCAGGGAACAGCGCACCAGGAATACACATCTTCCCCTATGTGAAGCACATGTTTATTTCCCTCACCAATAGCATCTACAAAGTTAGCAGTAAATGTATTAAATTGCAAGGGACTCAGATTGCATCTCTGTCTGACACTGAATTTCTGTTTGACGGCCTCTGTTATCTGAGGAGCATAAGATAGACATTTGAAATCTTAAACCTTCATTGAATTGGTTAAATTAATTTTCTGGGTTATGTCATCCATATTTCTGTTTCTAGCTGTCAGCATGAAAGATATTCAAGACAGCCTGCAGTACCTAAATATTTGGGGCTGGCAGTCTGTTATAAATATTTATGATAACTGTTACTGTTAACCAGTGAAACAGCAAACAGTATAAATAATAGAAACATAGTTTCATTAAAATGACTTGTTGATTACCATACACATTAGAAACATGCTGTTTAAAGTGAAGCTTTCAAGTCATGTCTGGGTGCTAAGACAGACTGATGGACTAAACTGGAGGAATTCAAATCAGTCTCATTGAAAATCATAAATGTAATATCTGACAATAAGAAATGACCACCATATCGTATGACAAGCAATATCAGCTGATGTGTATATTTTAAATTGGACTGTGTTCTCAGGTTCAGGACTTCAGCATATCTGGATAACTGATGAATGAATTGCTAGCAAATAATTACTGTAACTGGTTATAGTCAAGACTGCAATACTGCTGAGCTAATTCAGAACAGTTGAGTATAGTACTAATGAAACCAATTGAAGGGTCATCATAACAGTTGTTAAGCTGCCCTGTATGATGTTCTTTCAGTTCCAGTGATTCTTGTTTTTGTTGTGAAGAGAGAGTTGTGGGCACTATGTTCACATGGTTTGCTTAGTGCCTGTATATGAAGTTTGTAGCTTTAAGAGCTTTAACCATGAGAACTGTCTTGTCCCTCTTAAAAATGGTAATAGTCCAGCTGTACAAAATGTATTAGAGAAACAATAAGACATAAATAATGTATATGTGCCCTACACACAATACACAAAGCATAGTCTGTTTTTAAAAGTAATGGATATGGGACATATTTTGACCTTCCTCACAAAATACCAGTTGTGTGGACATGCAGAACATTCCATTACACTGCTTAATTTGTTGTATGTTATGTTTTGTTGTGTTTACATGCAAAATCCTTGAAAAACAGCTCAATGCTAAAGGCAAAGTGTAATCAGGATGCACAGAATATGAATATCGAAGTTGTGAGGTCACTGTATGACAAGCATTTTTAACAGACTTAATTTTATAATCTAAATTAAAAGGCACAAATAATCTGGCTACTCTGATTTGGAGCGAGAAATAACTGGGAGTGCAGGAAATTCACAGTAGACATACTTCCTTGTGAATATTCTACAGATAATTTATTCTGATTGGAATGTGTGTACACAGATCACAATTTGTTGGTGGTAACATTTCATAAGAGTGCCTCTTGAAATGAAGACTTACGATCTCTACCAAATTATGTGATTAAGTGCAATTTCTAAAAAAGAGACAGAAACTCAGGAGATAAACACATGAAACTAATGGTGTTTATTATTTTTATTCTACAGAAGTATTACTGTTATTCAGAAACTGTTGTTAGAAATGTTTCTGTTTCAGATGTTTATAGTGCCTTCATTTACATTCAGTCATTAACATAAATATTCCTTATAAATCATTACATCTTAATTCATACCAGCATCCAAGATGTCACATACCATATAATCAATACAGATAAAATGTAAATAAGTCAATTTAAAAAAAAAAAATAGAAATTTTCATTAATCCTGGAAAACATCAGTTGAAACTTCAGAAATTCAAATATGTGGCAAAATAATTTCTTTATCCTGTAAATTTTACCCCATTATACATACTTCTTGCATGATAGCACAGTATTGTAAATTATTTTTACTCTACTCAGTTCTATCATGTTAAGTTTTGGTCAAAGTAGTCTTGTTATTGAAGTTCCTATCTGCTGGTTCATAGACATTCGGAGGAAATTATTTTCCCCTGTTGCTAAATTCTGTGTATTTATTAGAAAAGTCAGCACACATGAAGTTGTATAAATGCAATAGTGTGGACATGTAGTTACAGTCAATGTAACAATAAAAGTATCTGAATCAGACAACTTGTTACTTTATTTTGATTGTTATGGCTACAGATTATGTTATCACTTAGATATATAACACTGCTTGCAGTAGCAACATGAATTTGCAATATTACACTGTTTCACATTTACAAACATCCTGGAAATGGCTCAGTTCGGTTTTTTCTCAAAACAAACTGTATTTTTCGATCCATATCTTCATTGTAGATGGCTTTACACTTCTCAAAATTGATCCTGCGCCTTGTCTGAAATTAAAAGCCTGCATTATAATTTCTCCTTGAAAGTAACTTTTTATTTTGAGCAGGAATATGGTAATTTAATTGTACTACCAGTCAGTCACATTTACACCAACATTAGCAAATGAATTGAAACGGTATGTTTGCTTCATTAGACACAAGAGCAACCATCTTAATTTAGTGCATCAACTTCAAACAAATGAACCAGAAAATAAAAGCCCCCTCTTTTCAGTGATTTTGTCACAATGGGTGATGGGTGAAGGCACTGATAGATTTAAATTGGATTGCAACTGTTTATACTTGCTGAGAACTTTCCAGGGCTCCATGACCTTGCATGGCAAATGACAAACCTTTTAAGAAGCAAATGAGCTTCTCACCAGTTCCTTTCAAACGTGAAAGTCGCTGTTATAATACCAATTGCAAGATCCATCTACTGAATCACTACTAAAAAAAAAAAAATCCATTCATCATGCAAGGTGAAATCTTAATTAAGAAAATTTCTAACTTCTTCACAACATACACTGGCACACATCCACAATATCAGTCTTAAGTATTTTTTCTAATTGGGTACATATCTGTCTCATTCAGGATTCTGCATTACCTTGTGGGGCTTCTCGTAGTAACGTGTAAGGCGATACTGATCAAATATTCCTTCCTTACCTAAAATCCTGTTAAAAGGAAATAAATATTATTCACACTATATAAATCAATATGCCTGTATGCATACAATGACATATGAGTGTTCCTTGTGAGGAATGAGATCACAGATAGCCAGTCACATGTCTTCAAAAGGAGAGAAGCTAACTTGGCAACCTGTCATTTCACAATGTGGTCTGCAGCAGTCAAAACCAAGTGATTTGGGTACAGTCGACTACTGTGCTATATATTTACTGCAGGGGAACTTCGGGAAACATCCACTAATTTTGGTGTTATCATTAACAACAGAGCTATGCCTCCAATCCTTACTTTGCTGTAATTTTACTCTTCAGTGTTGGTCAAAGTAACCACAATTGCAATGTACGTGCCATACATGCTACTTTTCCAGTTTATACCATTACATCTGAAATTAACTCAATCCATTAAATTCGAAATGTCAAAGCATGTTGAAACATGCTAGACAGTACATCAACATAACAGCAAGCAACACTGGTGAGCACAATAGTATTTTAAACTTACACAGAACATTTTAAAAATTAGCACAAACTTGAGAATAGTGGGAGTAGTGATTGGCATCGTGGTTGAGTAGAAAAGGGGCAGCCAGTAGTGATTCAGCATCTTTCTAATATACTTCACCGATAAAAATAAAAAATGACATTCTTAGCAGCACTTGTCAAAGAGTAATTAGCGGCAATGTGTACGTATGAATGCTGAAAATTTGGCTTAGTAACCTTAAATGGAATGCAAATACAGCAAACGACACGACAGTTTGAAGGTTAGAATGGTTTGCTAGGTAATGTGCCTGTAACTGAATAAATGTTCATTTAAATTATGTGTATAGTTCCTTTCTTCTCAGGGGCCGGCAAGACTGAAAGTAAATTAAAACCTTTTTCTACGGACGAAACTCAAAACTAACATCCACTTACACATACCAGCCAAATTCTGTAATTCAGTTATCATATCTGGTCGAAAAAAATATATAAATTAGGGATAATTAATCTAAGTCCACGGTATGGGCCACAAGCCTCATTTTTGCGGCTTTATTACAATATAATAAATTGAACATACTCTTCTTTTACCTATTTAACAACCTAACGGCTTCGTCTACATTTCCATTTCTGACTAAAATTGTGCGTGCAATAAAATACTGATGACGTAAACCCATATTGCTGGAGGTACAACTAATTGCACATAACCTCACAAACACATAAACACTGATTTTACAGACTGCCTTGGGAACATCAACGATCTGTGACCAACGGCAGAGTGTATGTATTCGCACACTGACGTATGTAGTCTCTGCGTTGCTCGTAGGACATGTGGGCGTGGCTGGCAAACCTCGAAAAAGCAATGCAGTTTTGGAAACCAGTTTTATGTTCGCCTTCGGAAGAAACAAAAAAGGTAAGGTTTTTGGAATTCGTAGTCATTAGAACGAACTGAGTAAATCTAATGATGTGCATGCACAAACAAATCGTTTTTAGCGGTACGTAACGAAGTAGTATTCCCGCTGAAAATTCGCATAACAGTAGGTGGCGACACGACGTTTATTCATTAATGGGTAGTTACATGTATTAACATGTGTTTTTATAGTGCATGGTGTTTACACAATCCGTGACCCTTTTACTGAATGTTCATGTCATTTCCTGTTAATTGATGTGTAGCAAAGTATATTTTCAAGAGATGCAAAATGGTGGCCTTCCATTGTGGTCAGTGTAAAGAATAAAATTTATTATTCGCATTCCTAGCATCCTTAATAGGAGTAAGCGAATAATGCAGAACATGTTAGGGCCTAATCTAACATTTACTTAAATACAAATACGTAGTTTTACGTTAGTCATGAGCAATTTTGAGGTACTTTTTTCATGTAACTACTCAGTTTTTAATATGTAAGTTTTTTTTTCCAGATTTTTAGTGAAGGCAGGTTCCCGTGCAGATTGGGATTGAGCGTAATAGGCACTTCTAAAACGGTGCCGTAAAAATCCCTGTATATTATGATTTAAATTATTGATGCTTGGGGGAATGTTATTCAATAACTTGATTGTAAATTGTGCCATATGAGAGGCTTAGTATTCAGCATGTAAAAATTATGTATTGTGTATGCCTGAGTGTGTTGGAAATTATTCCATCCCCACAGAAAATGGTAATGTGGAGGGTGCTGATACACTGGCAGGTGCAGGAATATTGAACTTCCTAAATATTTATGTACAACAGATTCCCGTTAATGCCCCTCATTATTCTGTTGATAATTCTTGGCTTTGGTGTCAAGTTTCCTCAGTTGTTCATAAATGATTCCTATCCAAACTGTCAATTTGCAAGCCTAACATATACTGGCCAATGTTATTGGTATCATGTACTATCACACCCTGAAAGAGACCACCTTCAAAATTGCCTTAACAATGCGCTTACAAAGTTGGAGAACTGGCTTAAAGCAAATAAACATACAGAACTTAGCTAGATGTGTCACAAGCAATAAAATATATTTATATTAATTTAAATACAGGTTGTGGTAATGAAACAATGAAATTTCTTGGTGTGCAAATTGATTATAACCGAACCTGATAATAACATATCAAGTGTATGTATCCATAGATGTAGTTCAACATGCTTTGCCATGCTGGTAGTTACAGGGCTGATGACAACAGATGCTTTATATTTTCATTTCACTTTGTCTTTCTGAGTTAGCTTTCTGGGCAGTGGGGCAATTTTTCTGGCAGCAAGAACATCTTTACTTCTAAAAGAGATTCATTACAGTATTGGCATGTGTAAAGAAAAGTCTTTTTTTTAGGGAATGATGTGTCTGATTCATTACACTTAACTTTGGCAATGATTACATATTCTTATTGTACACAGCAAACAAATTCAGAAATATGCAGTGTAAATGAGACATAGATGTCTTCCTGATGTCAGAAGCTAACAGTGATATTGCCAGAAGGATATGTGTTGTACAAGGACAAGATAGTTCTTCATCTAAGATTTAAATCATCAGCCATAATGTAAAAGAACTTAAAAGTGAGCACTGAAAGATTCTATCTCAGTTCATTCCTTGTATCTTGTTTTTATGAACTGCCTATCGTCATTCAGGAAGCATTTAGTGAATGAAATTTTGATTAACTTAAATGAGAAGTTAATTAGCATGTGTGATCTCAGAAATGAATTATTTAACAAAGCAAAGTATGGGATTTGTTTGCCACCCACTGTTTAAGTCTCATAGCTGGCATAAAACAGAAATTTATGACAATGTTTAAGCAAACTGTTTTGTAGAAACACGGAGTGCAAATGCAATTTGTCAAGGTATTTTTAAGTCCTTCTTGCTGAGGTGTAACAGTATACAAATTATATGTTATGTATACTTGGATGGGGTTCATGTATGACCTGTTGTAATGTGTGTGTCCCCAATTCAGAATTGCTGCTACAAGACCAAGGAAAGTAACATTCTGTGTTGTTTGTCATGGCATAGTCATTGTTTTTTTAAAAGCAGTCAGTCAGAGGTATGAGGCCTGCTGTAGCAGTGACTGATAAAATATGATTTTGTTGTATGTAACTGTATCTATATGTGTACGTTGGTTTATTTGCAGACTGCAAGGGTCAGTCCACTGAGACCCATTGGAGATGCTACTGAAGCTGAGACACATCAAGCTGCAGATGTTGAAGTTATGGAGATGCATTAGTGTGAATGAGAACACAAAGGGGTGCTGAAAGAATGCTAGTAGTTAGTGAGCTACTGATATGCTTGACAAGGTAACAAGATGGGTGTTGTCTTCTTGACAATATTACAGCCAGGTCTGAAGGGCATGTGTCTTTTTGGCCTTTGCAACTATCATCAAACAGTAGACTGATAAGGATCAAAGAGGGGGAAGTCTGTTTTCATTGGCCATAATGTCAGAATATTCTTATGCAACATGAACCAACGAAGTACACGCATTTCAAATTAATACAGTTTTTCAATTTTTGATGTCTATGGCATGTTTCACATCTCTTGATTTCATTCTCAGGACGGTTCAAAACGTGTAGAAGACATACGAAATTGAAAAATTGAATTAAAATATTAATTTGAAAAGTGCACATTTCATTGGTTCATGTTGTATAATTATATGAAAATGCACAGTGCAAAAAGCACAAAAGTCAGAATATTCTGTTGATTGTACGGCTCACTGGAACACTGTGTTATGTGTGTAAACATTGAATTGCTCAGAATTCTCAAATAAATATGGTAGGTAATGATCCAGTAGCATGGAATAGAGAAAAATGCATTTAAAGCATGCTTTTTTCAGGTCCTTAGGGTTTAGAGCGTGCATATCTTAATGTGACAGTGTTGTGAGCTGCCATACAGATTATACGGTCCTTCATTACATGGAAACCCTTCAGTGTGGAGTGACGGGCACTGTTCAGGGCAGAGTAAACATCACCTGTCGTGGAGTGACGACCACTGGTCGTCATGCTGCACACTCTCACTTATTCATATATATCTCGACAACTTAGGGAGCAAATGTAATCGGGCTGCTTCGTGCTTGTTCGTGAAGGAGCTGGCTCTCTTATGGTGTGGGAGACAGTTGCTAGAAATTATTTCTTCATTTTTTTCTCTGCTCCCGAAGTTTGGGTATTCTTTGAATGACGACCACTGCTTGTCA
>Ga0123357_10001292_pt1 | contig 26386 bp, 21 predicted proteins | sample TergutEmb28metaG_FD_89873 | JGI IMG/M metagenome (GOLD analysis project Ga0123357, IMG submission 89873) | Embiratermes neotenicus P4 segment gut microbial communities from Petit-Saut dam, French Guiana - Emb289 P4 | ecosystem: Host-associated > Arthropoda: Insects > Digestive system > Gut ...
ACTTACCGACGCACAGATTGCAGCGCTAAAGACAGCGCTCAGTACCACTCCGGTGCCTACTGATGACATTACTGCTTTAGGGCTTAACAATGCCAAGCAGGTCTATCAGGCAGCACAGCTTGCTCAAGATGCGCTTAACGCAGAGATTGCTAAAGGTAGTCCTGATCCTGCCCTTGTTGAACAACTTGCTCGTGAAGCTTCTTCTCTTGAAGCGCTGGGGGATCGTATGAGTGATCAGTATCCGCCGGATGGGGAGCTTCCGACAACTCCAACAGTAGAAGTGGCTACCATAGACGCCAATGGCTTTGCGAAAACTGTTGATGCGAATAATGGATATACTCTGCTTAATGCACTGAACTTCCCTGATCCTGCTTTGCTTGCATTGTTGACGCAATCTGGTGGGTATGTTTCCGGGAACACGAATGCTAATGGCTTTTTCCAAAACACTCAAATACATGTTGATTCTATTGATACCGATCCTGCCGGTGGTGATGGCGAGCTATCACCAATTGAATTAGCTGCAGTTACAGACATTTATCTGGCTAACAGTACTACCGCAGCTGATCCTAAGATTAGTCAAGTTGCCTCTTTGGAAGGAATTGAGTTGTTTCCCAATCTAGCAACTTTAAGGGTAGCTAGCACTCAAGTCACCGTTGTGAATCCAGATCAAAATCCGCAGTTAACAACATTGGTTGTTGTAGGAAATGTCAATGTCGTTAATGTTACGAATAACCCACGGCTGCAAACTCTGATAGTTAATGTTCGCAACTTAACTGCGCTTGACGTTTCAAAAAATACGAATCTAAAATTACTAAATGTTACAAATCCACATTGCTCAATAATTGATGTAAGCAATCTTACTCAATTGGATCAATTGTTTATTAAAGATTGTGACACAGATATTATTGGTTTACGAAATTGCACAGCATTGACTATAGCTGCGATTACAGGTGATACTGCGATTAAGACGATTGATTATAGTGGTTTTCCTCTATTAAATAACATGCAAGTTACAGGTGACACAAACTTGACCTCTGTTAATGTCAGCAATTGTCCCAGTCTTAGCTTTCTACATATTGATGGAACTGCCGCAGCACCCATGCAGGTTTCAAATGTGGATATTACCAATACTCCTCTCATAACTAACAGTCCTAATACTTTCTGGTTCCAGTACAACGGCAATATCACCATTGTTGGCGCAGCAGGAAGAACCTTTACTGATCCAACCTACCAGCTAGCTGGCAATGTAATCACCTATGCGCCTTAAGATCAAGAAGTCGAATTGTCACTTCGGCACTGGTAATGCAAGAATCACCCAGTAGTTGCTATTGAGTGTTTCACCTGCGACTGTGGCTCTGCTCACTTTCTCCCCCTTCGTGGGCAGGGCCACCTTAAGACCATAGGGTCCCTCGTTGCTTTGGAGCAGCTCGTGTTCGTTGTCTTGGCCGGGCTGTTCCAGAGTGGCGAGGGACTCTGCTTTATGCTTTCAAGCTACGGGGCGCTGCGACAGGAGTGCTCGCTGGCGCTCGCAAATTACTGGATTGCCGCGTCGCTTCGCTCCTCGCAATGACGGGAGGAGAAACGGATTGCCGCGTCATGGCGCTTGCGCGCCGCTCCTCGCAATGACGGAGGGGGAAACGGATTGCGGCGGCGCTGCGCTTCTCGTGGCGGACGAGGGGGGAGGGGATTGTTGTGTTGCCTTCATCGTTGCTCGCAAAAGTGCGCTATGCTGAAAGCGGATGTAATCGAGCGAGGAGGCAAAGGGATGTTTGTAGCAGATGTTGAGAAGCTCTTAAATGACCAGGTCATAGCCGAGATATATTCGGCCAATCTCTATCTTTCGATGTCGGCCTGGTTGCGCGCGAAGAACCTGGACGGCTACGCGCACTGGTATTATGTGCAGTATAAAGAGGAGATGGACCATGCGCTCATCATCTTCAACTACATCCTGAATGCGGGCGGCCAGGTGAAGCTGGGCGCGGTCGAGGCGCCGCCCAGCGATTTCGAGAGCCTTGAGGCTATCCTGAAGCAGACCCTGGAACATGAGCAGTCCGTGACGGCGCTCATTTATGCAATCGTTGAAGCGGCGCAGCAAGCGCGCGACTTCAAGACGGTGCAGTTCCTTGACTGGTTTGTCAAAGAGCAGGTTGAAGAGGAGGACAACGCCTCGGCCAACCTCGGGCGCTGGCAGACCTTTGGCAGCGACAACAGGGGGCTGCATACGCTTGACCAGGAAATGAGCGCGCGCCTCTATACGCAGACCGCGCAGCTTGCGCTGTATGAGACAGGCGCGTAGGGACCGTGGCGGGCTTTAGCGCGAAAGACAAGAAGAGCAGAGGCGCTCAGCCTCAGCCGCCAGGAAACGGAGCGCGGGATGTCTGAGGCGCCGCTGGAGTTTCGCGCGCGGCGCTTTCGCCTGCGCCTGCGCAAGTTGCGTTTCTCGCTGCTGTCTGATGGGCGCAAGCGTGCGGCCTACCTGAGGCGCCATCATCTGCTGGCAGGTATCGGCGCCGACGTCTACTACCATGCAACGAACCTGCCGGCCGATCCTGCTCTGGTGGAGCTGGGCAGCAATATCGTAGTGGCAAGCGACGTGACCTTTATCTGCCATGATCGCCTTGATCTGGTGTTTCGCAATCTGCCTCAGGTCGATGCAGAAAGCCAGCGGAAGGTCTATGGCTGCATCCGGGTACTCGATAACGTCTTTATTGGCACCGGCGCGCTGATCCTGCCCGGCGTCACCATCGGTCCTAACGCCATCATCGCAGCAGGCGCCGTGGTGACCCGCGACGTAGCAAGCGGCACGGTTGCAGGCGGCAACCCCGCGCGCGCAATCGGGAGCTTCGCCAGCACGCTGGCGCGCCGGCAGCAGTGGCTGGCCGAGCACCCTGACGAGCGCCATCCGGCCGACTACTGGCGCTTGTTCGAGCCGGGACCCCAGTAGGCGAGCATGCCCCCGTAGTGGCGATGCAGCTCCTCGGTTGCCAGCGCAATCTTAGTGATCGAAAAGTCAGTTATTCCCTGCGGGAAGAGGTAAAGCGTATCGTTTCCGGTATTAAGGTCGATGCAGTCGCCGCGCTTCATGTAGTCATACTCAACATGGCAGGAATAGATCTGATGGACCGGCCAGGTAACAGAAAACGGCTCGCCCTGACAAATCCCTTCCAAGGCAAAGCCCTTCTCGTTATGCGTGAGGTGACCCGGCTCGTCAAAGACCACAAAGCCCTTCGAGTTGGGCAGTGACTCGACGCGCACCTCCGCCTCAAAGGCGTAGCGGCCCTCCTCGACCTCGCGGCGCACATTGGCGCGCTGCCACTCGTACCAGTCGGGGATGTGCGTGAACTCGGTTTCGCCGGACTGCGCGCGCAGCTCGCCAAGCTCGGTCATCTCCCAGGTCTTGCCGCAACTCTCGCAGTGCAGCAGAGGGCCCTGGGCGCTCATCTGATACTCGGTGTGACAGGCGGGGCACTGGTAGAGCACCTTGTGCAGGCCCTCGGCGCGGTTTTTCCTGGTAACCCGGATGCCGTGCTCCTTTTGCCAGGCAAAGTCATCGTAGACAAAAGCCTTTTTCAGGCGCGCGTTGATCTCGTCAATAGAGAGACGGGCGGCTTCCTCTGGCGTGAACAGAAGCTTCATCTCGGCACTCAGCGGCTTGGCCCCGCGGTTGCCCACATGCCAGAACGGCGAGTTGATGTGGTGACCGTGCATCAGCAGCATCACGACCGGGATTTTCATCTTGTGCACCATCTTGCCGAGCGATTCCGGCAGCAGCGCCGAGGTGCCGCACAGCGAGTAGCGCGCCTCGGGAAACAGCACCTGAATCACGCCGTTGTCGCGTCCGCGCAGCATGTTTTTGACGGTCGAGGTGTTCAGGATGAACTTGCGCGCGCAGATGCCGCCCACGGGGCGCAGTATCCACTCGATGCCAATGTAGCCATCGATGGCGACCACGTAGTTGGCCTGATGGGGAAAGGTCGCGCAGCTCATGATCATGAACTCCATGAACGAGTTGTGGTTACAGAGCAGGAGGTAGGGCGGCTTCAGGCCTTTGGGAAAGCTGGTCTTATCGACCTTGTAGCGATGTCGCCAAAATTTGGGGAAGCTGAACGCCCAGATAATCGGCGCCAGTATGCGCAGGGGTCGGGCGGGCTTGCGTCCCATGTCGAAACGGGGATAGTCACCGATCAGAGCCATAGTTCAGGGGATCCTTTTTAAGAGAGTGCCAGAAGTGCACGGACGGCCAGTGGTTCAGAAGTTTTTTGCGTCTTTCTTATTCTACTTGAAACGGGGCAAAGAATCATTTATTGGTTTCAATAATCCCGGTTGCCTCAAGATAGACGGCTATATATTCTTCGATATGGTCAGAGAGCAGCTCGCGCGCGTTGTTTTGAATCTTGCCGCTACGCACGTGCTCATACTGCTGTGGCAGATACTGGCTGAGCAACGGCAGGGGGATGGACTGGCGCGAGAGGTTTTCCAGCAGCAGGTTTTGCGCGGCCTGCACGCGCGGGTCGCTCAGGTAATAGCGCGCGCGGTCATAGAAGCTGTAGGCGCGCGCGAAGCGTTGCTGCGCCTCGGCGCCGGAGTGGTAGGCGCGCCAGTAGCACGCCTCGGCGCACATGACCTCATCAAGCGTTGCGCGAAACCCGGAGAGCTTCTGGCTCTGGCTGCCGTCTGCGTCCGCAAGGAGCTCGCGCTCGATCTGCTCCAGCGCAAACAGCGCTTCGCGCGCCGCAAAGGTAAAGGCGGGGCCAACCTTGAGGATGGCAACGCCGTCCTCACACATCGCGCGCAGGTTCGCAGCGCTCTGAAAGTCGGTTGAATGCCCCTCGATGCAGAGCGGCGTTGCGCGCAGGGCGCACGTGAGCGCGGTTGCGCGCGCGCGGTCGTATTCATCAAGCGTGAACTCATGGAACTCAACGCCCATTTCAAGCACCAGAGCTATAACGCGCTGGAAAGCCGCGTCCAGGCCCCGTGAGGCAAAGGCCGCGCGATAGGCGTCGATCGTCTTAAGCGCGTCGCTTGGGTCGCTTACGCCCATCGCGCCAACCTTGACGTCGCCGCCCGGCACCGGCACTTCGCTGCCGATGACGTAGCTCGGCAGCTCCAGGGCGGTGGCGCGGCCCGGATCCTGGCGCTGGAGCTCAGCGGCCGCCTGCTCGCAGGCCGCCGCCAGGCGCGCGCCGCGCGCCGCACACACTGCCACAGGAAAGGGCGCCTCCGGGTCATCGCTTGCGACCCGCATGCTCGTATCCAGGTGGATCTTGGTATAGCCTGCCCGCACGCAGTCGGCAACCAGGCACTCGGCGCGCGCCAGCGCCTCATCTTCGGGCAGATCGGTCCAGATCAATGGCCCCAGGTGGTCCCCGCCTAAGATGACACGACCAGCGTCCACGCCCTCTTCGGCGGCAAGACGCAAGACAAAAGCGGCAAAGTCTGCCGGGGTCATGCCAGTATAGCCGCCAAACTGGTTGACCTGATTGGCGGTCGATTCAATAAGCGCCGGGCTGTCAGTTGCTCGCGCCTGTCGCAGCACGGCGCGCAAAACATCCTCATTTGCGGAGCAGCAGGAATAGATGCCGCGTCGCTCTCCCGCCTTATTGGCCGCAATGATCTGCTGGAGTAAGGTCATCGCTGCGTTTCCGTCCCGTTGCCGTCAAGCGCATAGACGGTGACACCTTTGACGACCCGGTTGACTTCGCCGGTTGGCGAGGGGTTGTCGGTTGGCACACCCAGCGCCAGCGACTTGAACAGCGCAAGCATCTGGCAGAAGACGAGCATCTCCAGCCCCATGCAGAGGGCTCCTGCGGCCTGATAGTCCCGTGAGGCGACCCGGAGGACCACGTCGCCCGGCAGATCCCCCACGTCCTCTCCACAGAGCGTGATAACTGTGTTGCGCTTCTTTTGCCCGTACACCTCGCGCAGGAGGTCAAGGTCATAGCGTGCCGTAAAAGGATCAGGCGAGATCATATGGACGGTGACCGTCTTATCCTTGATGACGCTCTTGGGACCATGGCGAAACCCCGTAGAGCTCTCATAGGAGCCGTTGACGGCGCCACAGGTCAGCTCCATCATCTTCAGGGAGGCTTCATGCGCGATGTGCCTGAGAAAGCCGCTGCCCAGGTAGGCGATCCGGTCGAAATCTGCCTCTGCGCAGTGCCGCGCAACGGCGGCGATATGCGGCGCAGCGCTCGTGACGCTGCGGGCAAGCAGATCGATATCGGCGCGCACGGCGGTCTCCGTCTCAGCCCGGTCGCAGTCGCCAGCAAACAGCAGGTAGCCTGCCATGAGCATGCAGGAGACGCTGCTGGTCATGGCAAAACCGTTGTCGTTTGCGCCGGCGGGCATGAGCAGGACCAGGCTCCGGTCCGACTGCATGGTGCAGTCGTAGAGCTTGCTGGTGGCATCGCACGTGATGGCTATCTCATAAAGCTCGTGGATGCTTTTGCGGGCGTAGTCTACGGCGCCTACCGACTCTGGGCTGTTCCCGGATCGCGCAAAAGAGACCAGCAGGGTGGGGACGTCTGCAAACAGGTACGAGCCAGGGGCGGCTACGAGGTCGGTCGTGGGGACGGACTCAGCGCGCAGGCCCAGGTCCTTGCCAACAAGCGGCGCCAGAGCATCCCCGATAAATGCCGAGCTACCCGCCCCGGTAAAGACCACCCTGACAGTGCGCAGGTCGCCTACGCGCGCCAGAAAGGAGGCGATTTCCTGCTTTTTTGCCGCCATCAACGCGGCGGTTTCGGTCCAGAGCCGGGGCTGCTGCGCGATTTCTGCGGAGGTAAAGCCGCAGTTCCGCTCAAGAAAGTAGTCGTGGTCCTGTCCGAAAAAAGCGGTGAAACTATCCATGCTCTGCTGTCCTTTCTGATCAGGTGTTTTTCAGCATGTTCGCGGTCGCGCTGCCCAGTGCTTCAGGGTAAAACTGCCTGATCGCGCACAGCGCCGCGCCCTGCCAGGGCGCCAGAAGCGGTTCCTGCAGTACGCCGCCCAGGTCCTCAACCTTCTGGCACAGGGGTGTGGTCACGTAACGTTTTTTTGCTGCGATCGTATCGTCTTGCCCGTCGGCTGATCTGAACAGGCCGCCGGAGTAAGATACCGGAAACGTACCCCCCAAAAAGCTGAGTTGCTCTGCAAGGGTCGAGACGATCAGGGCCAGCTCGTCGGTAGCTTGCCGGTAGAGATCGGCCGCCGCCACGTCACCTTCTGTCGCCGCCTGTTCAAGCAGGATTTGGAGTTCTGCGACCTTGCGGCGTGAAGAAATATATTCCTGCTCCATAATCACAATGAACTCATAGTTATCGGCAAGCCCAAAGGTTTGGCGCACAATGTCGTACAAGGGGCCGCGCCTGGCCCGCCCGTCGGCCTGCTTTGAGAACAGCTCCATCGTTTTGCGACCAAGCCAGTAGCAGGAACCCTCGTCGCTGAAAAAGTGATTCCAGCCCCCGGTCCGTGCTGATACTCCGGCGCCGTTTTGCCCATAGGCCATAGCGCCAGTCCCCGCGACAATATTGATGCCGGGCTTGCCCGCCAGCGAGCCTGCCCAGCCAACTTCAGAATCGTTTGTGAAGTAGCAATCGGTCCCGCTGAACGCACGCCGCAGCGCGGCCGTAATCTCCGCGTCTTTGGCAGCCAGTTCCCCAAAGTAAGAAAGCCCAAAGCAGATGCCCGTGATCTGCGCGCGGTCTGCCGGGGCTTGCGCCAGACAGTCCGTGATGCCTTGCGTAATCTGGGCGACGGTAGCCGGCGTCGGGTCGACGGTGCGATTGTAGCCCGCGTCGATATGCTGGCCGTAAGCTGCGCCGTCCTGATCAACCAGGGCATAGGCCGCTTTTGATCCGCCGCTGTCAACTCCCAGAAAATACCGCATTTGGCACACCTCTCAACGCGTCAGACGCACGCGGGCATACCGCAAGCCGCCGGTGTTGTGCAGGCACACAACGCAATGCACAAGATCACTCCTTGACGGCGCCTGCCGCCAGGCCCGTGATGATGTATTTCTGGAACAGCAGGGCGATCAGAACCGGCGGCAGGCTGGCAAGAACGCCCGCCGTCGCCGACATCACATAGTTGGCGCCAAACTTAGAATTAAAGTCATAAATCAACACCGGCAAGGTCTTCGCATCCAGGGTCTTTGTCAGGCTAAAGGCGTAGAAGAACTCGTTCCAGGTGATAATAAACGAGAAGATCACCGTGGCGGCAAGCCCCGTCGATATCATCGGCAGCACCACAAAAAAGAATGACTTGAGCCGACTGCAGCCATCGATCATCGCAGCTTCCTCAAGCGTCTTAGGCGTCACGTCGATATAGCTCTTCATGATCCATATCAGATAGGGCAGCACCAACGACAGATAGATCATGATCAACGTGATGCGCTGATTGATCAGATCCAGTCGCTTGAAGATGATATACATCGGGATAATCAGCGCGATAGGCGGTATCATCTGCGTAAAAAGCGAGAGGTTGAGCAAGGGATTTTTGCCGCGGAACCGAAAGCGCGAAAACGCATAGGCGGCCAGTACCCCGATGATCACCGATATCACCACCACCGACGAGGTGACGATGATGCTGTTCATCGCTGCCGGTATGAAGTCCCTGCTCATCAGGTCTTTATAGTTCGCGAAGGTGATCGTATGCGGTATCAGGAAAATCTGACGCGACATGAGCTCTATCTTCGTAGAAAAACTTGAGATGACGAGCCAGAGATAGGGCGCCAGCGTAACAACGATAATGACCAGCACCAGGAAGTACAGTACGGTCCGATTCAGTACCTTTTTAATCTTCATGGGCGGTCGCCAGCTTTCTTCTCTGCGCCTTTTTTGTCTTCTTCTCTGCGCCATCATCATTGTTCATGAACAGCTTTATATAGACAAAAGAAAGCGCGAAGCAGATCATGGACAAGACGTAGCTCATGGCGGCGGCGCTGCCAAAGTCGGTTTGCTTAAAGGCGACAAAGTGGATGTAGTAGGACAGGAGGTTCGTTGCGTTTTGCGGCCCGCCGCTTGTCATGATCGCGACCAGGTCAAAGGTCTGAAACGCCCAGATGGTCTTGGTGATCAGCAGGATCAAAAGCACGGGTTTTATCATGGGCAAGGTGATCCGCCAAAACGCCTTCCAGCCCCCGGCGCCATCGATGCTGGCGGCCTCATACAGGTCGCCCGGTATTGTCGAGAGCGCCGCGATCGCCAGCAAGATCACATAGGGGGTCTCTTTCCAGACGTTTGCGAGGAACACGCAGAGAAAGGCCATCTTTGGTGTGCCGAGCCAGGCAATGCCCGTTTTGATGATGCCCAGTTTCATGAGCAGGCCGTTGGCTGCGCCGTATTCGGCGTTAAAGATCCACTTCCACATGACGGCGTTGACCACCGTCGGCATTGCCCAGGGCAGTATCATCAGCCCCCGGACAAAGCCCCGGCCGTGAAACTTCTTGTTCAGGACCAAAGACGCTGCAACGCCGATGACAATCTCGGTTGCCACCGTTAACACCACAAACAGGATCGTCGTGACAAATGATGATTTAAACCAGGGGTCGATCGTGAATAAGTTGACGAAGTTTTTAATCCCGGCAAACTTATAGATCGTATCGGCGCCTCTGAAGGATATTCGATTGAGGCTCATATAGAGCGCGTAAAATATCGGGATGAACAATATCCCGAAGATTACCAAGGTGCTTGGGGTGATAAGAATCGGCCCCAGATGCCGTTCGAAAAAGGGTTCTTTCTCGCGTTTCTTCGCCTGTTTTTCTTTCATACTGCTGTTCTACCGCTTCCAATAATTCCCGTAAGTTATGCAGGGGGAAAATCAGGTATCCCCGGCTTTGCGGCAAGCGCCGGAGGCGCCGGGGATACCTGACAATAAGCTTACTGCTGATCTGAGGCTTTCTTCGCGTCCTCCATCAGTTTCTGCATCTGCTGGAGCCCCTGATCAACGCTGACGCTACCCGTCAGAATCTTCTGGGACTGCTTTGCGACGATGTCAGAGAAGTTGTCGACCCAGACGATCTTGGGATAACCCTTTGAGTTTTGGGCCTGCTCGCCAAACTGCTTCCAGTAGGGATACTTCTGCAGAAGATCAGAATCATTGTAGAGATCTGACCAGATAGGCAGCGAGCCGATCGCCTCTGAGCGCTCCTTGTCCATGCTCTTGCTGGACATATACTCGATGTACTTCCAGGCGGCCTCTTTATGTTTGGAGGTCGAAGTGATGGCCATAGCTTCCGGCAGGGTCAAAACAACCTGCTCGTTGCCGGTCTTGCTCACCGAGTAGTCCGCCACATTGACGTTGCCGACGATCTTGGACTTGGTGTTGTCGTTTGAGTCAGCGTATACGCCCGGCCATGCCTGCAACATGAGGGGGAAGTCCCCGTTGTCAAAGGACTGGGCGACTTCCTCATAGTCCATAGTCAGGGTAGATTTGCCAAACACGCCATCCTTGTAGGCCTGGGCCAGCCAGGTGTAGGCTGCCTTGACGCCTGGGTCGGTACTCACGATCGGGTTGCCCTGGTCGTCAACAAAGTTACCGCCAAAAGAATACACGACAAACATCAGCTCGTTGGTACCCATCTGCTCCTGCTTGTAGGTGTCCATGTAGGCAGTTTTGCCCGTCTTCTTTGCAAGCGCCGCTACTTCATCCCAGGTCTTGGGAGGGGCAGAAAGACCCGCGTCAGACAACATCTTGCTGTTATACATATAAAAGCGCGTGTCGTTGTTCCAGACGATCCCGTAGTGCTTTCCGCCTGAGGAGAACAGGTCGAGGAGCCCGGGGACCATACCGCTCTTCATGTCGGCGGTCATGTAGTCATCCAGGGGAGCAACCCACTGATTCTTGATGAACTTGCCGATCCACGAGTTATCGAACTCGATAACGTCATAGGTACCGCCGCCAGAAGCCAGGTCGCCGGTGACGTCGTCAGAGACGCCCTCCCAGCTTTTCTCGATAAGTTCGACTTTGATGCCGGTCTCTTTTTCGAACTGCGCGGTTTTCGCCTTACGGAAACCGACGGTGTCCGCCTCGTTCTGGGGGAGAATGACCGTAATTTTCTGCCCCTTCAGCGAGTTGTCGCTGGACGTGGCGGGGGTATTATTTGATTTACCGCAGCCAGCGCCCATAAGGACGACTGAGAGTGCCAAAACCAGGGACAGCACCAATGATAGTTTTTTCTTCACCTTTACACCTCCGTTAATAATGGTTAGATTAAGCAGTCGGTTACCCTGAAACTCAGAGGTATCACGGTAACACTTTGCCGGGATGACTTTTTGACTGCATCACCCCCTGTCGGGTAATCATCGGAAGCGGTTCCAGAGAACAATAACAGGCGGTTGCTCCTTTGGGGAGAAACCCTCTTGATACTAATGATACCACCAGGCAGGCGCATCGTCTTGACCCGTGGCGCCAGTTGCCGCATGCGGCAAGACAGGGCAGACCAGACAGACAGGACAGAGGCGCTCATGGCTTAGTGGCTTATGGCCAGACCACTCTCTTTATCAAAGATATGCATTTTTGAGCAGTCGATGGTTAAAGAAACGTGATCTCCGGTCTGGATGCCGCTTTTTCCTGGTACCTTCGCAATGCAGGGGTAGCCTTCGCACACAAAATAGATGAACTTCTCTGCCCCCATGGATTCCGCAAGGTCGATATCCCCGGCGATGGTGGTGTCGCAGTCAGAGTGTGGTCCGCCCTCGCTGATGAACTCAGGTCTGATGCCGATGACTATCGATTTGCCCTCGTAGCTTGCTGCGACGTCGGCCCCCATGACCTGTGGCGGGATCAACACGTCGGTCTCGCCAAAGGTGGCAAAGAACCGGTCTGCGACCTTCTTGACGGTGGCGTCGATCAGGTTCATCTGGGGCGAGCCGATAAATCCGCCCACGAACAGGTTCGCGGGGTGATCATACAGGTTCTGGGGCGTGTCGATCTGCTGGATGACGCCGTCTTTGATGACCGCGATCCGGTCCCCCATGGTCATGGCCTCCGTCTGATCGTGCGTGACGTACACGAACGTGGTGCCGAGCTGCTGATGCAGCTTGGTGATCTCGGCGCGCATCGAAGTGCGCAGCTTCGCGTCAAGATTCGAGAGTGGCTCGTCCAGCAAAAACGCCGAGGGGTTGCGCACCATGGCGCGCCCCAGGGCCACGCGCTGGCGCTGTCCGCCGGACAGCGCCCGGGGCTTGCGGTCGAGCAGGGCCTCGATGTCAAGGATCTTTGCCGCGGCCCTGACCTTCTCATCAATCTCGGCCTTGGGAGTTTTGCGCAGTTTAAGGCTGAACGCCATGTTCTTATACACGGTCATATGCGGATAGAGCGCGTAGTTCTGAAACACCATGGCGATGTCGCGGTCTTTGGGGGCGACCTCGTTGACCAGCCGGTCCCCGATAAATATTTCGCCTGAGGTGATCTCTTCAAGTCCGGCGATCATCCGCAGCACGGTCGACTTTCCGCAGCCCGACGGCCCCACTAAGATGATGAACTCCCTGTCTTCGATCGACAGGTTGAAATCATCGACGGCGGTCACACCGCCCGGATATTGCTTGGTAACGTGCTCTAATTGGATACTTGCCACGATCTATCCTCCACTTATACGCTGCAGGTTAGCCTGCGATAAGACAGGCCCTCTCTATTATACGAGGAATTGTGCGCTCCGTAATGGTGCGGGCGATAGGACTTGAACCTACACGAGCATTGCTCACCAGGACCTAAACCTGGCGCGTCTGCCATTCCGCCACGCCCGCACGGCGCATTCCAGTATAACAAAGGAGCCGTTGGCCAATTTTTATTGAGTGATTACACCGAAAGAACTTGCGAAAATCAGTGAGAAATGTTAAGGTAATTTTTTGGTTGGCAATCGGGGATTGCTGATCGAAAAACGGAATAGTGGGGAAGTATTTCGGACGCACAGGGGGCGATGAAACTGGATAAAGTACGGATTGTTCTCGGCGATACAAATGAGCAGGAGCTGGCTTATTACGCGACTATCTGCCGCAGAATATGTGAAAATCAATCAATTCAGGTGGAGATCAAAACCTACCACAGCAGTAATGACCTCCTGTTCGATCTGGATGACAAGCCTTTCTTGTCGCTGGTAAGTATTCTTATTGTCCGGCCGGAAGACGGATTCGAAGTGATTCCCACTACCGCGCGCAAGCAGGGCTACGACGGCCTGATTCTTTACCTCAGCTCTTCGCTGAGCCACTGCCTTCAGGCCTTTGACAGCGGCGCATATAACTACCTCATAAAAAGCGGCGACCGGAAAAGTTTTGCTCGCTTTTGCCTGGTGTTCCAAAAAACGCTCACGGCTGCTTCCCAGCTTCATCGGCAGTATATCGCGCTTTCCTGTGCGGGCGAGTACCGGCAAATAGATATAGATGACATCTATTACTTTAAAGGCGCTACCAGCCGCATGATACAGGTGGAATACAAGGGTGGCAGCTTTCAGTTTGTGTCCACTCTGCGGACTTTGGAGGAACGTCTGCACGACCGCGGCTTTATTCGTGTTCATCGGTCCTATCTGGTGGCTTCGCGCGCTGTCAGCCTGTTGCTGCCCGATGTACTGACCCTGAGCAATGGGCAAAAAATCCCGATCTCGCGCAACCACGCAGAACTGAAACGCGAGTTAGGTCGCTGGTCTGTACAGGAGGGCGCAAAGTGAAACCCTCCGGAGCACATCCTGCGCGGTGCTGCCTGGGAGGGATTGGTGCGGCGCTGGCCACTCTCATGCTGGCGACGCTTGCGCTCCTGTTTGTTCCTGCTGCGGGGGCGACTCCGGTATGGGGGCCGTGGGTTATTGACGCAACGCCCACCTGCACTCAACCGGGCAAAGAGCACCGTATCGCCGCGCAGGGCAACGGCGCGACCGAGTATGCAGAAATTCCTGTGCTGGGGCATAACTACGTGGGGGTGGTCACAACGAAGCCGACCGATACCGCGGCGGGCATAGAAACGTTTACTTGCTCCCGCTGTGGCGATACCCATACCAAGCCTATCCCTGCGCTTGGGCACGATTACCAGCTGACGGTCATGCCTCCTACCGACACTGAAGCGGGAGTAAAATCCTACGTGTGCAGTCGTTGCGGCGCCACCTATACCGAACCAGGGGCTCCGGCGCGGGGCCATGACTTTGGACCGTGGACCGTGCAGACACCCAGTAAAGTGGGCATGAGCGGCGTTGAAGAGCGCGTGTGCCGACGATGCGGGTATAAAGAAACGCGGAAAATCGCGGCGCTGCCCGTGGTTGTTGCGGCGCCCGCAAAACCCGTATTAAACACCTACGATTATGTTTTTACCGGAAGCGGGGTCGCCTTATCGGGGGTCTTCTCCGTGCTTTGCATTCCGTATTTTCTGGCGGTGTTGTATCTTCGCCGCCGACGGAAGATGAGCGCACGGGTGCAGGACTTAAGAGAGATGGTGGCGCGATATTATGAGTTTGAGTAACTGGATTGAGCTGGGGGTGGTGGGAGCTATTCTTGTTATCGGACTGCTGCTTTTGTTTTACTTTCGGCACAAATTTCAAAGTCTGGATGGCTTTGAGGGGATCGTGACAGAAAAGAATCAGAGCCCGCGCAGAGCCGATATCAATCTGGCAGAAGAGTTGGAACTACTGGAAAAAACCATAAAGGAGAAGCGAAAAACAGATGCTTTTTGATACCAGATACCACTCATTCAGAGAAAAATACCCCTCATCCAGAGAAAAGCTCGTAATTTAGAAAATTGATGATAATATCTATAGTTGCCGAGAGAGTTATTGACGGCTCAGTAATTTTCCGGTGCTGTACTTGCCAAGCTTTATGAATATTCTGCGTATTTGCGAATGTGTTTTTGTAAAACCAGTTTATTTTAAGCGCAAAGGAACTAAAGAAAGGGAAACCAACTCGGGGGAGAACAATGTTGGAGAACACTGCACAAATAGACGTGCAAGCAGGACTGACTGCACTGGACAACCTACTAAAGCGCCAGGACGTACTACTGGAGGGCATGAAACGGGGCTTTGAAGTAGTCGATCCAGAGAATGTCTCAGCTACGGTAAGTCCTCAACCGATTCCGGAGGTCGCGGCAAGCTCTCAGCAACCTTCGGGGGACCTTGACAAGATCGACGCCATGATTGCTCATCTTGAATTCGATGTTGAAATCCCAGATGACAGTCCCTACTTTGAATGCGGCGAAGATGCTTTTAAGTCTTTTGCTTCTGAGCCAGCCGCTGAAAAGAAACACGCGCCCCTGTTGAGAGGGCGCCGGATCACCGGAGTACTCTTTTACCTTGCTTTGGTGGCTGTCGTTGTAATGACGATGAGTTTCATCGGCAGGAATAACACGCCGCATGACTTCCTGGGCTATTCATCAGTGTCTATTCTCACTGATTCCATGCAGAGTAAAATACCGCAAGGTTCGCTGGTCCTCACCAAGCGGGTGGCTCCGGGCTCCCTTCAGGTTGGCAATGACATCACCTTCATGTACAGCGCTACCACGTCAGTTACCCATGAGATCGTAACGATCTATGAGAACTACAACAACACCGGGCAGCGAGGGTTTCAGACCAAAGGTGTCGAGAATCCTGAACCGGATAAAGCCATAGTCCCCGCTGGCAACGTAGTTGGCAAAGTAGTCTGGCATGTGCCGGCGGTAGGCGCCGTTCTGCAGTTTGTTGCCAAAAATGTCTTGCTGGTTATGGGCTGCCTGGCCGGGATTGGCGTGCTGTTGTACCTGTTGTATATCAATCTGCGTTGGATGTTTCGTAGTACTCCTGCGTCGCTTGAGGATACTGCTTCCCCATTGGAGAGGAATAATCCCTCCCCCCCACTATTCCTCTCCAATGGAGAAGCGGCTCAAAGAGTTGAGGTGATGCAAATGAGGGCTTAACCAAAGGGTACGGGGCGAACCGATCTCCTCGGGTCCCTTTGTAGAAATAAGGAATTCCATTATCAGGAATAGGAGTACAAAGTATGAAAAAAGCAATTTCAAATAAAAAGCGCTGGTGGAACAAGCGCAAAGCGATTGCCTCCGCGATTGCGGCTGCACTCGTTGTTGCTCTTGTGACGGCAGGCACCTACGCGTGGAGCGCCATTAGTCAGGCTGCTCTCAATGAGGCGCGTAGTTCTGCTTCCGCCCCTGGCGGTCGTCTGCATGACGATTTTGACGGCAAGAATAAAGACGTATATGTCGAGAATTATGGTACGACCAAGATTTATGCGCGGGTTAAATTGTCCGAGTATATGGAGATCGGCGTTGGCGCCGGCCTGAAGTCTGCTGACCCGGGTTACGGTAGCAAAGAGGCGACTCCGCTTGATCCGGCGTCAGACATCAATGACCTCTCTACCTGGGACGTCCATATTCCGGCTTCCAGTGATCCGGCGGTCTGCGATAACGCTACCAGCGGTAAATTCCATGATTATTGGACTTGGACAATGGGTGGCAAAAAGACCTATATGCCGACCTTTGATAAGGACAGCGCCAGTCTTGCGACCGATATTACCGGCCTCAATACGATGGGTATGACCTCTGGCGACTATCAGCATAACGTAACTGATGCGCAGGCCAATACCAACGGCGCCAATAACTTGTTCCATAAGGACGGCAGCCACAATCAGTACACGGTGGGTCAGGTGGCTACCGACACAGCTACCTATACGGGCGGCAGGCAAGTGACCGAAGGCCACACAGCCAAAGACACCCTGCCGGGCACCGTTGTTACGATGGCTACCTGGATCGCGGACGGTTGCGTTCCTGGTCCTTACTGGGTAGTTGACACTGATGGTTGGGCCTACTGGGCTCAGGCCATTGAGCCAGAGACCGCCACCGGTCTGCTGCTCAATCAGATAGAGCTGGCCCAGGAAATGGACCAGGATTGGTACTATGCCATCGACGTAGTTGGGCAGATGGCTTCTCTTAATGACATTGACAAGATCAAAGACGGCACGAAGGAAGGCCAGGACCTGATCGACATCATCACCAAAGGCACGGTGACGAGCGTAAAGATCAGCCCTGATCCGGCCCCCGAGCTTTCTCCGGGTGATACACAGCAGTTCACAGCCACGGTATCTGGTACGAATAATCCAAGCAATGCTGTGACGTGGAAGATTACGGGTAAAACTGATTCGACCACGAGCATTGACGCCACGGGCAAGCTGGTCCTCGGGCCAAACGAAAAAGGCCCCTCAATCACGGTGACGGCTACTTCGGCGGCTGACACGTCAAAGTCCGCGTCAGTGAATGTCCCGGTCAAGGCAGATACGGGGGACGCTCTTATTGATACCAAGAACGGCGACGGCCCCTATGACACGCCGTACAGCGATACGGACAACTCGAAGAACCTCGCGTTGGTGGTCAAGATGAAAGGCGACAGCTTTGACGATCAGACCATTTTGGAGTCGGGCGCAATTCCGCTGTCAGAAATTCTGGCGGACGGCGTTGGTACCGCAGGCATTGACGTCAAGACCGTGGATTCTTCGCTCGGCCAGTATTTCTCAATCGGGACCGCCAAGAATGGCAGCCCCGCCATCGTCTTCGCGTATGTTCCGGACCAGGCCGCGTGGGATGCAGTAACGCCCGAATATCCAACAGTGAACGTACAGCTCTTGCTGACCAAAACTGGCTTCAAGGATACTCCCATTACCGTAATCCTGCGCTATAACGGCTCGCTTTATACCAAGGGCTAATGAGAACGTTACTGAAAGGAGTGTAATTTCATGTTCAAGAAATTATTCAGCAATAAAAAGCGAGGTATCGCTGTTGTTGCTGCTGTGGTTGTGGTAATTGCGTCATTGGCGATTGGAATCAACACGGCATTGGCCGCGAAGGCTGACATCAATGTCACGCTGGCACAGCCCAACAGCTATCCCGTAATCGAAAAAGGTACTACCCGCGATATTACCGGTTCGGGTATTCGTGATTGCGAGAGCGGCAACACTGCTATCGCAACCGCTCAGATCGTTGGTAACCTCTGCCGGGTTACCGGCGTTAAGGCGAGCGCGGTTTCGATCGCCGTTGGCTCCAGCGCGGGCGCGGCGTCGGCTTACAGCTATCAGATCAGCGACTCCACTCTTATTGGCGCCTATACCATAAAGAGCGGCGGCGAGGTCTACTTCAGCGGACCGGGCGTTACGAAGTCCAGTCCGGTGATGGTAACGGCAGGCACGCAGAGCACGATCAGCTGGTCAACGCTCAACGATCAGGTCGCCACGGTATCAACCAACGGCGCTATTACCTCTACGGGCAAGGGCGCGGCGATCATTCTGGGTACGTTCACTGATAAGTGGGGTGTTCCTCGTGATATCCATCTTCTGGTTGGCGTAGGCGTCAGCCTGGGGCAAAGTGATCTGAGCACGCTGCTTGATCTGATCCAGAAGGGCGAAGCAATCCTGGCAGAAAATCCCAACCCGTATACCACGGACAGCCTTGATGCGTTGCAGGAGGCCGTGAACAAGGGCAAGGATGTGGTTAACAGCGATAATCCCTCTGACGCCTCCGTGCAAGACGCGGTCAAAGACCTGCAGGATGCGTTAAGTGGTATGGAGAAAAAGCCCGTACAGCCCGATGATGTCATCAAAGGCGACGACGGCAACTACTACAAGCCAGTGGGTGACCCTGCCAATGTGTATGAAGAGGTCAACCAGGATGGAAGCTCAAAGAATCATCCGCCCACCTATGTCTATAACCCTGATGGCAACCCGGGTAACGGGCACGATCGTCCGGCTTATCCTGCGCACAATTTCTACTGGGTAGAGGATCCTGCCGGAAGCAATATCTACAAGCAGGTTAACGGCGACGGCAGCCTGAAAGACTCTCCGGCAGTATGGGGTGGCGGTGATAAGGTATTTGGTACTCCTGACGATCAGCCTGTTATTAAGATGAGCGACGGTAGCTATTGGGTCGATAAGGGGCAGAATGTCTGGCAGAAGGTTACTGATCCGACTACACTCGGACCGCTGACTGGCGGTGGCCCAAACAAGAATCCGGTAACAAGCCCCGGTACCCCGGTCTATACCGACTCCAACGGTAAGTATTACATCGGTCCGATCAAGGACGCGAACGGCAATGATATCTACTACGGTGACCCGGTGGGTGGTAACGGACTTCTGGACAGCACCGGATCAGGGCTCGAAGGCGATGACGTTATCTGGTACAAGAATGACGACGGCACCATGACCACGACGCCTCCGGTGGGCAACGGTAATCCTGACGTGGCGACCGGCGGAAGGGTTCTTCCGCCAGCCAAGACGGGGGACTCTTCCAGCTGGGTAGAAATCGCTACCAGTGGCGGCTACTCGCTGATCGTACGCGCGAACTATATTAATGTGTCGCCTACGACAGGCCATCAAAATGATCCGACGTGGCAATACCTCAGCTATGGCACGACCAATGCCTATGGCAGCTCTGCACTGCGCAATGCGATCAACGCATGGTATGCGGGCACAGCTTCTGGCAGTGCGGTTGACAATTTGACCGCAGGCGCAAGGTTGCGCAGCTTTACGGTAATGAACAACGCAAAGACGGTCCTCGGCACGGATAATTCTGCCGATGGAGGACTTACCAACGGGTTCAGCAAGCCGACGAAGACAAAACTGTCTTACGGCGATGACGTTTCGTTTGCCCTCAGCAGCTGCGAGTTGGCAAACTTCGTCTCAGAGGGTTACGTCACCGTACCAGGCGGTACAACCACCGCAGCAAGCAGTCAGGCGGCCGCAAACAACTACGGACGTATCACGATCCCGCAAATCTATATGTATGGTATGTGGGGGAGGACTCCTGGTGACGCCGCTGATACCGCAGGCGCTCTTGACAATACCGGAAGAACGTTCAGGTTCCATATCTCTTCTACGGTAAGTAGCGAGAAGGGTCTGGTCTATCCTGCGCTCTGGGTTGATTCGGCAATATTTAATTAAGGAAGATCGCGTGAGCACTTTTCCTGAAAGAAAGTCTTGTGGGGCGGGAAACCGCCCCACAAGAAGAGTTCCCAAAACAGGGGAATTCTGTTTCATGGCCCAAAGTGATTTGAGCCATGCAAGAGTATTTCCATATCCAGAAAAACTGAATTTTCTGGAAACACGGGGAGGCAAAGGTAATGTTATTAGATAGACTTACAGAAAAAGGAATACGAAGCACGGTGGTTCGCCGGGGCCTCAGCATTCTGTTGGCTGCTCTGTTTGTGTTCTCAGCTTTTATGTCTGGATCCTATGCATGGTCTGCATTGAACCAGTCGGCGCTTAATGAGGCGCAGGGGGAAGGCAATGGGTATCCGGTGCAGCTGGTCAAGTATGAAAAGCTGCCAGATGGCACGACCACAAAAAATCCTATTGCTGGCGCAGAGTTCTATCTGTATGCCTCCGATGGCACTCAAATTGACGGGCGGTTTGTTACTGACGATAAAGGGACGATCAGTACCAGGGTAAAGCCCGGTACCTATTATTTTGAAGAGACCGATCCCAGCTATGGTTGGACTTATGACAAGAACGGTGCCGGCGCTGACGTCAAGCGCTACCCCTTTACGGTGCTGGGCAACGAGACCGATATGGTGGTGGTGACAGCCTATAACCGTCATATCACCGGCAACCTGACCATTACCAAGACGGTACAGAACTCGGATGGCTCGTCTTTGACGCAGGAACAGACTGATACCGCGTTCTCCTTTACGGTGACCTTCAGCGATAAGGGCTCCTATACCTACAAGATAAATGGCGGCGCGTCGCAGTCTCTGACAAGCGGTGGTGCGATTCAGCTCAAACACGGCGAGAGTGCCGTGTTTGAGGGCATCCCGGTAGGGGTAGGCTATGTTGTTACCGAGGCGGTAAAGGCAGACTACGTCACTTCCAGCACTAACAGCTCCGGGGATATCACGGCAGGCGGCGTCACGGCGACGTTCATCAATACCTATACGGTGCGCCCGGACGAGTATGGCAGTCTGGTTGTTACCAAAGAGGTCACAGGCGAGGGGGCAGACAACGATAAACAGTTCGAGTTTACCGTTTTGATTGGCGGCGACAGCCAGACAATTTACCTTAAATCCGGCGACAGCCAGACCTTTGATCAAATACTGGTGGGCACAGACTATACGGTTACCGAAAGCGATTACTCCGCAGATGGCTACACCGCCACGGTAAGCGAATACAGCGGTACGATCAGCACAAAAGATGTAGTAATTACCTTGCCGTTTGTCAATGTCTACCAGCCGCCCACTGAAAACGGCAGTTTGAAAATCGGCAAGACGGTTACCGGCGATGGCGCCGACCCGGCAAAGACATTCAGTTTCACGGTTACCTTCGCAGGCCCTGACGCTCCGGATCCCGCGGTGCAGACGTTTGCGCTTAAATCGGGCGAAACCAAGACCTTCAGCGATATACCTGCCGGCGTGACGTATACGGTTGTAGAAACTGCTGCCAATGGCTATGCTCCAAACTTCACCGAGGCCAGTGGCACGATCGTCGGAAACGAAGTCGCGACGGTTGGGTTTGTCAATGCTTATGAAGAGCATCAGCCGGAAAAGACTGCCCTAATAATTAAAAAAGTCGGTACGGGCGAGGGTTTTGACACGAATAAAGAATTCTCGTTTACCGTGACCATCAATGGTCAGGCCCTGCCAGACAAAGTAACGCTGAAAGCAGGGCAGCAGAGTGACCCCATCGAGCTGAATGTGGGCGACAACTACGAAGTGGTGGAGGACAGCTACGTCGCAGACGGCTACCTGCGTACCTCTCTTACCTATGGGAACGGGACTGCGGTTAAAGATACAATTACCATCACGCAGACCAATACCTACATAGGCCCGGTGTTGATCACTATTTCCGGTGAGAAAACATGGGATAAGCACGGCCAGGAAGTTGAGTTGCCCGCCTCTATTGCAGTGCGATTGAAAAACGGCACGACTGTTGTGGAGACAGTTGTTGTTGAGCCGGACAAAGAAGGGGCATGGAAGTACAGCTTCTCTGCACCTAAATATAACCCGCAGGGCGAAGAGATTAGCTACACGGTAGACGAAGTTCCAATTACGGGCTGGAAGGCCAGCTATGAGGGTAAAAACATCAAAAATACCTACATTACGCCGGTTACCGACACTGCTCTTGAAGTGCAAAAAGTTCTGGTAGGCACACCCGCCGAGGCTACCACCTTCAAATTCATTCTGACGTCGCTTAACGGGGCTCCATTGCCACTCGGCGCAGCTGCTGGCGTTAAAACCATCACGATCAGTGGTGCTGGCAGCGCAGATTTTGGCGCGATCACCTATACCACAGCGGGAACCTACGCCTATACGGTCGCAGAGTTGAACACCGACGTAGATGGTTATCGCTATGATGAATCGGTCTATACCTACACCGTGACCATAGCTGAGCAGGATGGCGTGCTGGTTGTTACCAATAAAACGCTGACCAAAAATAACCTGGCAGCAGAAGAAGCTCTGTTTACTAATACCTATGAGGCAGATAAAACTTCCGTGAAGGTCACCAAGGCGTGGAATGATGCCAACGATCCAAATCGTCCAACAAGTATTCAGGTGCAACTCTATCGGGACTCTGTGGCTTCCGGCAGCCCTGTTACGTTGGATGCTGGCAACGACTGGTCGCATATCTTTACCGGTCTGGAGAAGGGCCCTCAGTGGACGGTAGATGAGGCACAGACGCCCGTCGGTTACACAAAAACAGTTTCTGGCGACCCGGTTAATGGGTTTATCATTACCAATACCAAATCTGGCGGCGGGGGCGAGAAGACTTCGATCTCTGTTAAAAAGGTGTGGAACGACAACAAGAACCCGGATCGTCCGACCAGCGTGCAGGTGCAGCTTTATAAAGGCGGTAATGCCCAGGGCACTCCGGTTGCCCTGAACAGCGCCAATGGCTGGAAGTATACCTGGCAGGATCTGGATAAAAATGCCGTGTGGACCGTTAACGAAATAAGCATTCCTTCCGGTTACGCTAAGGCCATCACGGGCAATGCTACCAGCGGCTATACGATCACCAACACCCGGAAAGAGTCGCCCCCTGGCAATCAGGAGGTCACCATTGCTGGTAAGAAGATATGGTATCAGGGCAAGAGCGCGGCTGAGAAGTTGCCTGCCTCTCTGGTAGTAATCCTTAAAGCTGACGGGGTGATTGTTCTGCAGAAGCAGATCACGGCGACCGATTACTGGTCATGGACCTTCACGCCACCAAAATACGCTGCAGATGGTCATGTAATCAAATACACCATTGATGAGGCGCGAATCAATGATTACACCAAGAAGATCAGTGGATACGACATTACCAACACCTATAATCCTGGTCATAATACCGATGAAACACCGGGCACGAATACACCGGGTTCTAATTCGGGCGGCTCAGGTACTCAGGGCAAAGGAAACTGGGGCGGCAACGGCAGCCCGAAAACCGGCGATACCAGCAACCTTGTGTTGTGGGTCTCGCTTTTGGCAGTCAGCTCGCTGGGTCTGGTTGGTATGTGGATAGTACACAGGAAGCGCAAGAAGGTTTATCAACCGCAGCATTAACGAAGGATGAACAAAACCCCAACGAGGGCAATTTGTACAGTATAGTTATATAGTACCTGGTATTTTCGAATGACTTAGAGAAAGACCAGTGGAGAAGGGGAGAGAAGGTACGGTCAATGAGCGTTGACTCAAGCATAAAGTTTGCGAGAGCCCGAAACGGATATGACCCTCAGGAAGTGGACGCTGCTTTTAATGAGATGCAAAAGCAGATCGCGGGTTTGGAAATCCGGCGGCAGGTCCTTTCTGATGTCATTGCGCAATACAATGAGAAAATCGAGCAGATCGAGGCCAGCACGAAAAACATTGAGGCCGCACGGACCAGAGAAAGTCTGCGTGTGGCGGGGGTGTTGGACAAAGCGCTGTGGGCGGCGGGAGAAACTGAACAGGAAGCTAACCAAAAGGCTGCCAGTATAATCAACGCGGCACAGTCAGAAGCCCAGGACATCAGCGCCAAGGCTCTAAAGGATGTCGAGGCGGCCTGGAACATACTTGCTCTTATCAGCCAGGATATGCAGGTGGTCAAACAAATCAATCAGCAGTTTTACACGCACCTGGAATCCACGCTTAACGGGCTGGATGTGCTGCTGAAAGAAACGCTGAATGAGATATCCTGCTCGGTGGCCGCGTCGCATTTGTCAGCGACGACGCCTCCTCCTCCGGTGGCTGCGGCGGAGCCTGCTACTGTGGCGGAGCCCGCTGCTGCTGCTGCTGAGCAGCCCGCTGTTGCAGTTGCCGTAGAGCAGCCCGCTGCCGCAGCCGTGGCGCCCGTTGCTGCGGCGGAGCCCGCGGCTGCCGCTGCTGCAGCCGCCATCGCAGCCGCTGCTGCCGTTGGGCCTGCTGCTGAGCCTGTGACTGTGCCGGTTGCTCCGGCGCCATCAGCTGGTGGCGCCGCGCCGATGGGAGTGCCAGCTCCTGGTTTTCAGCGGCCGGGTTGGCAGATTTGATCTCGGCTCATTTGCAGCGCACTGGCGTATGGCGTTTACGCATTAATGTGGCGCTCGTCAAAATACGACAAGTTCCGGTTGGGGGTGTGTGTATATGAAGAAGAAAAATATCCTGTTCAGGATTATTGCCCTGGTACTTGTTGTGGTGATCGCGTACAGCGGCTATCAAGTGTGGCTGATTGTTGACAACAACGCAAAAGAAGCAAACATGCACAAACAGCTTCTGCTCTATAAGCCTGCGTTGTCCTCAGGGGCAGAAGGGGTCGCTTCTTTGTCAGCCCCCGTACCAAAGGTTAATCCGCAGATCAAAGGCTTACAGGCAAAGTATCCTGATGCCATGGGATGGCTGATGGTCCCTGGTACAAACATAGACTATCCTTTTGCACGAGCCAGGGATAATGACTTTTATCTGCACCGGGACCTGAATAAACGCCCGCTGTTTGCCGGGACTCTTTTCATGGATTATCGCAATAGTGATGATTTTTCTGACTTCAATACGGTTATCTACGGTCATCATATGAAAAACCGCAGCATGTTTGGCGACCTGCAGGAGTTCAGCACCAAGAAATTCTTTGATACCCATAAAGCCGGTACGATAGTTTTAGTTAACAAAACCTACCAGATTAACTTCTTTGCTTTTGCTGTGATCAAACCCAACGACGCGAATATTTATGACCCGACCATCAAGACGGAAGTCGATAAAGCGGCGTTTCTCTCTCATGTGAAAAGCGCGGCGCGCTATTATCGAGAGCTTGGCGTTGGGACAAAAGATCAGATCGTCACGCTGTCAACCTGCAATTATGAGTTCAATAACGCCCGCATGGTGTTGGTCGGGACACTGACCGCGCAGTAAGCCAGCGGTTTGTTGCGCCACGGTCCCAACTACAGGACGGCGCCTTTGTAGCTGTTGGGGTGCTCTTGGCGCTGCGCCTTGGTGCGGCAAAGTGTTTGGGTGGACTCCTGCTTCTCGCCTGCTTTTCAAACCCCGTGAGTTCTCTGTGCCCTGCCCTGTTGACATCCTTACTACTCGGTGACACAATATAGTGGTACTCAGTGTTACTGCATAGCACTGGCAACAGCGGAGGAGGCGAGCGTGGAAAACTTGACCGAGATGCTCAAAGGAGTCCTGGAGGGCTGTGTGCTTGAGATCATCAGTCGGGGCGAGACCTATGGCTATGAGATCACACGAACGCTCAATGAGCTGGGGTTCACCGACGTCGTGGAAGGCACGGTCTATACCATCCTGATCCGTTTCGAGCGGGGAGGCCTGGTGGAGACCTCGAAGAAGCCGTCCGAGCTGGGTCCGCCGCGCAAGTTCTTCGCGCTGAACAGTGCTGGCCGCGCGGAACTGAAGGCGTTTTGGAAGAAATGGGAGTTCGTGACCTCACGGATGAATGAGCTGAAGGAGAACTGACTATGGCGAAGAACATCGTAGAGACCGTGACGGGCGACTTAAGTGAGAAGAAACGGTATCGCGCGATTCAGAAGCGCGCGCATGATCTGCCGGGTGATTACCGGATCGCCTATGACGAGATCCAGAAGTACCTTTGGGCAACGGGCGGGACTGAGCGGATCGAGCCCTTCGAGAGCTTGGTCGAGCTCTTTGAAGAGGGCGCGGCGCAAGGCCGTCCGGTGCTGGAGATCACGGGCGAGGACGTAGCGGCTTTTGCCGATCAGCTCGTGTATGGCGAGCGGGGTTACATCGAGAAGCGCCGTGAGAAGCTGAATCGCACGTTGGCAGAAAAGCTCGGGAAGGGGAGCGAGTGACCATGGCAGAGGCGAAGGGAGCAGAGCCCGCGATCAGGGCCGAGGGTCTGCGGAAGTCGTTTGCAGACCAGGAAGTCTTGCGGGGCGTTGACTTCGAGGTCGCCCGTGGCGAGATCTTCGCGTTGCTCGGCAGCAACGGCGCGGGCAAAACGACGACGATCAACATCCTGGCCACCCTGCTGAAAGCGGATGGGGGGATGGCGGCTGTCAATGGCTA
>Ga0123357_10001293_pt1 | contig 26378 bp, 12 predicted proteins | sample TergutEmb28metaG_FD_89873 | JGI IMG/M metagenome (GOLD analysis project Ga0123357, IMG submission 89873) | Embiratermes neotenicus P4 segment gut microbial communities from Petit-Saut dam, French Guiana - Emb289 P4 | ecosystem: Host-associated > Arthropoda: Insects > Digestive system > Gut ...
CTGGAAAACGTGTGTGCAGGTACAAGGGATGTACTTTGAAGGTGACCGTATTTTAGTTGATAAATAAATAATACAAAACTATTTTTTTGAACCTGTCTCATTACTTTACTGTCGGACTGGTAATTTGAAGTTATGGACTGCATCTTCAGTTGAAATCTATGTATAGAGAATAATATCTTACACATGAAAGAAATGTTCTTTGTCACATAAACCGAAAGTAAAAGTGTAATATATTTCCTAACCGCTCTACACAAATGTACTGGCAGACTCATTTCCTAAAAAAATGTCACTATAGTGTTGAAATATTAACTTCTCTACACGCTGTTTATGTATTAAAAAAGTTACAGTAAGTGTTTCCAATGAGAAATATAATCAAGGATTTTGTGTACCTAAAAGGATATTAAATAATTTTGTTTTGTTTGTCTGTTTTATAGTTATGGCTGCCTTATTTTTATGGCAACTCAGATTTCTTCAGGTATGAAGTACTTGGAGTCACTGAATTTTGTTCACAGAGATCTGGCAACAAGGTAGGTTTATGGTTTTTTATGACATACCTGTCTCATAAAGAAGAAACCTGCCTAAGATGTTTTATCACATGAGATGTTAGCATACTTCGATAACAAAATTGACATAGGCATTGATTTTTAACAATTTTCCTGCTAAAAATGATTTCCCGCCTACAAATCAGAAAAATTTGGCAATGCAGCAAATTTTTGGCCTACTTAATACGCTTTCACATAAAATTCTTAAACAAATTCAAATTCATTTGTTACTAACATACACTCATGAAATTATGCTCTAGGTTTGCAAACATTAAAATCCATGGTCATATCTCCATGGATCAGAGGTACAGTTAAGCAAAGCATTGCTAATCAATGAAAACTTGAAGAGGAAAAAGACGTTACATTCCATTCCTAATGCAATTTATTATCACACATTTCACACTGCATTACTCAATGATATGTGGCGTGTAATCTACATCTGCAACGTGAAGAGACATAGTTTTAATGGAGCCCTTTGTGATTGTGTTTTAGTTTTTTCAATATAATCTAAAGTTTGTGTTCAAATCAAATTCTTGTATGTATTCATTCTTTGTCCTGTAGAGCCATTAATTACTGAATACATGATTGGAATGTCTATCACATCAAAATCCAGTGTAAAACATTAGCCACCCTCAGTTCAAGAAAAGTTAACATTAAGAAGACAGTGGATGCTACTTAAAATTTTCCTCACAAAATTTGCATAGGCACTTTGGTTTCCTGTGTCAACTTGAAATATGGCACCCCGTACTCACTCTGTAAGTGAACAACTGAGATGGATTAATGTGAAAACAGCAAGAATATAGTGAAGTGTAATTAGTATTTATCGAATAGTTCAACAAGAAGGGGTTTTTCATCTACTGGTTGTGCTTGTAAATTTCTTGGCCTGTGTTTCAAGATTATATCAAAATTATTAAAGGAGATGATACTTGAAATGTGGCTTGGTGGAGAAATAAATAATTGAATGTGAGTATATGGAATAACATTCTAGTAAAGGGAATACCATTTTCAATATAGAAATACAAAATTATGTTTTCAGACTTACACTTTAAGAAGTTTTCCCACTCATTAGGCCAAATTCATTTAACTTTCCCAAAACAAATAGGTTTTGTTGTATTCTCAGTGCCAGTTCCTTTGGACCATTTAGAAAAGAAAGTGCATTTTGGGAGTTTACGGGAGAGGGGAACAAAAATTCTGTCTGTCTGGTTATCTGTCTGTGTGTCTGAATGTTAGTAACTATGCCTGACTGAGCTCATTTAAATTCATTATGTTAAACTTTTGCTAAATTTGTCCAGTTATTCAAATAATATCCATTGCCACCTGGTTCTCAATTTAATGTTTTGACCTTGTCTCTCACACAGTGTAACAACTTGTCTAGCTTGAATTACATTATATGGAATATAAATGATTTGGATAATATTATGATTTGATTTATATTTGTATATGATAATATTTATAATTAGGATGAATTTATCGACTAGAAAGAAGAGGTGCTTCTATTTCTTGTGTTTTATTGCTGTGGTAGTTTGTGTAAGAACAGCTGCATTTTTAAGTGTCCATGAAAATATTCTAACTTATTTTAGCGTGGAATAAAGACATAACATAAGGAGAAGAGGAAGGGTGCATGTGTTGCGGTCACCCCCCGGTGGCAGAATGAATATTTTGAGTAAAAGAAACCGATTTTTTGGGTCCAGAAAATTTCATATATTGATAAAAAATGAAGGAAATTCAATAAATTATTTGTGATTTTCTTTAAAGTTCGTTATTTATTTTAAGGGCATCCATTTTTATTACTCTCTGGGTGCCAAAAAACCTGGCTATGCCACTGGAGTGGAGTTCAAGGGTTTGAAAATGAGTGTATCTTACTTACACTTACCCTTAGTAGAAAAATTTATTCTAGCCATGCCGATGTCTGTGATTTTGAAGAGTTACACATCATGTAGTTACCTGAATATCTTCGCTACTGGGGTGCAGTTTTTATAGTTGAGTCCCTTACTTCTGTATGAAAGTTTAAACTACAGTTTTGCATTAAATGACTGTGAAAATTCTCCAAATTATTGTAATGGAGTTCTCTCCAACTTTATTATGTAATTGAAAATACACCATAGAATTTACTCCAGTTGTGTCTAGTAATTTTTTCTATATGACATTAACTGTACTTGTTCACAGAAATTGTCTGGTGGGCAGAGGGTACGCCATCAAGGTATCTGATGTTGGCATGAGTCGCAGTTTATACTCAGCTGACTATTACAATATGGAAGGCAGAGCTGTCTTGCCAATACGCTGGATGGCTTGGGAAAGTGTCCTGTTGGTACGTCTTACTTGACTTCTTCACCTTGTGATCTTTTTTTTTTTTTAATTAAATAGCCTTGGCCATGTAAATAAAAGTGATTCCTTAAGTTTAATTAATTTTTTTATTACTGGCCCAAGTGTAGGAAAGAATTTATGGATCTTTCTCACCACTAACAGGTCAGTCTATCCCAGGATTTACTGATGCTTTCAGTGTCATTTGGAGAATTCCTATCATGTTTGCATGAAGAACCATCTTGTAGGTCTCTAATAATAAAAGTTGTACTAACCTAGAGTTTCATTTCATCCTAAACCTCCTACCCTCAACCCCCCACCGCCAGACTTTTTCACTGTGTAAGATAGGATAATTTTAATTAGATATATTACACATTTACTTCTGTAATCTTACACATTATTTTGCATGAAAACTTGAAGTTTCTTTCATTAGAAACTTTCACTGGAGCAAAAATAAATAAGAACGTTGTGTCATCATAGATCTGTCCACCAAAAACATTCAACAGCTGCAGCGAGACTGATCATAATGTTATAGCCTTATAAATGTTACAAATTCACCTTTTAGCAAAAACATACACCATGCCTCGTAGGAAAGCTAATTTTGTTATATACCTAGTTCCTTCCTGTAAACCTAGTGCTCTGTTAAGGTTGGTTATATAAGCAAAAACTTTGCTCAGGTATTTTTACCAAACAAAGTTGTATTTGCTTAAAAGTTTTAAAAACACCAACAAATGCACATGAATGTACGAAATTTAATTATATAGTAACCACTTACGTGGGCAGTGGTTACTCTATATATATATATATATCTGTGGTTACTGCTGTGGTTGTGGTTAACCTTTTGGCTCCGGAATTATTTTTTTAATTTTAGCACACTCTGTATATATAATGTGAATACTACAGGAACCAAATACGTTAGAATTATGAAACAAACTGCATTTTGAAGAGGAAAAAACAGAGAGTATATACCGTGTTTAAAATGTTCAGTACCTGTATTTGTCGAATAAATATATAAAATGCAACATTTAGAGGTTAGCGGTGCGGTACGACCACTATAGTCATCGTTAGGCGTCAAAAGGTTAATATATAATTCCCGACACACAAAACACACTCATGTAAGCACCACTTCTCTACGTGCACACTCTCTATTGCCGGCCACTTGCTTGCTGCACTCACTCCATGTCACACACACTGACTGAACTTTCCCAGTAGCCACTTCACTCGTGAATGTGTCTCAGTATTTATAAGGAGGTGGCATATGGGCAATAAACTATTCTGGCTACGTGGGTGGGCTAGCCCGCGGTGTCCACCACACATCCATATGTATTGCTGATCTTTTTGCAAATTTTGTACATTTGATTAATGCATGGAAAATGGGAAGTATAAAACTCAGTTGCAATTTTACGTGCAACCACAAGATTTACTTTTATTAAACATGACACACACTTAGTTGTGGGTTTTTTGTTATTGGCTGACATTTTCTATAGCAGCTTGCTTATAAATGTATAACACTTACACAGGGCTATTTATGAGAAATTTAGGGTTCTCGTGTGTATGGAACAGTGCAGACCAGTAGAGGTGTACTGATGTTTCAGAAGGATGTCTTGCCTCCAAATTGTCTGATGTCTTCATGTGGAATGAATCTGTAATGAACTCAAAAGAAAATATTATGGCTGTTCTTTAATGTGCAACAAATATATGTCAATGTAATACAATACAATACAATAATATCATTATTTTGATTCCAGGGTAAATTCACAACCAAGAGTGATGTCTGGTCATTTGCAGTGACACTGTGGGAGATTCTTACATTTGCACGTGAACAGCCATTTGAAGATCTCAGTGATGAGAAGGTCATTGAGAATGTAACACATTTCTACCAAGATGATGGCCATCAGGTTAGTGTGTCTGATCTTAGATGAATTTTGTTTATTTGAAGATAGTAGGCTACATTACTGTTCTTACACAGAATATGAATAGAGTTTGGGAATTCAAATGTGTAGGCATCAGCACAGAAAATATTCATAAGCAGTCTATGTACTCTACTTCTTATTGTGAAAAACAGAATTTGCTGTCATATCTCGGTGACATTCTTAACCGATAGATTTTCATGAAACATTGCGTATTGTAACAGCAGGGGCCTTTGTAATTCATCGTTTTCTGCTATAAATATTACCATCACATGGTAATCACTAGCAGAATTTGACACTAGCACTACTTACCTGACTTGAAATAATGAAATTTCTTGGTGACAGAGCTTTGAAAAATGTGCAGTCTGGGGTAACATAATTTTTGCGGAAGATAAAACAGCAATGTAAAGATAATTAATACCAACTTTGGAGCTAGACAATCAAACAAATCATGTATAAAATGCATATATTGACAGTTAAAAGCTTAATGAAAGCATAACCCTTAATATTAATGAACATGCTGTTGCTGCTACATCATACATAATGTGTGAACAAAGTACTGACACTTTGTGTGGGAAATTGCATGGCCTAATGTTATGACAGAAATGGCCATTTAAAACTTGTGCTAGGTGTTTGTATCTGTAGTTTGGGATAGTTATGAGCCTTTGTACTGGTTCAGCTGAATCAGTGCTTAAAAATTCCAACCAGATGAGAAAAGTGCCCTAGACGCAAGCCCAGTCAGGTTAAATGCTGTACAGCAAGCGGTCCCTTAGGGTGCTGACCTTGGCTTCTTTCCCACTATATCAAGTAGGTTAAAGGAAAATTGACAATCAATAATCAAAACCATTAGCTGGTATTTAAAATGTTGACAGCTAATCCTTGTATTTCTTATGCACCACTTAATGAAATGTTAATTTTTCAGCTGTATCTGCCAGTACCAAAGAATTGTCCAAAGGAGATCTATGACCTGATGTGCGAGTGCTGGCAGAGGAACGAATCAGATAGGCCCAATTTCAGAGAGATCCACCTCTTCCTGCAGAGAAAGAATCTTGGCTACACACCAAATGTGGATTGACATTGCATGCATATTACAGACTATGTGTGCAATCTTACAGCATTGTGGGGAGGAATAAAAGTTTATCTTGATGTAGTCTGAATGACTTCTTCAGAACTACTGTTTTTTAGGTTTGTCAAATGTAAACTAAAATTTGCCTAATTCATAACTATGGTATTTTTAATAGCAATAAGTGTGGAATCTTATAATCCTACTTTTTTACATGCTACGATTTATCCCTTATAAAAAGCTTTTCATTATGACTACAAGATCATCTCCTGTTCTTCACCACGTGTTAAAAATGGCACCATTTCATGTACATATACTGTTTTAAATGTTTTTAGCAGTGGAAAGTGAGATCATATAAACCCATTTTCCAGTTTTGACCAATTTCACTTAGAGGGAACTAGTGTGCCTATTTGATGATAAATGTGTAATACAGTTGGGCTTGTAGTTCAGCTGACAGTCTGGTGGTGATACAGCAGGAATGAAAACACACAACTGGGATTGAGGTTATCATCATCATCATCGTCTTCGTCGTCATCATCATCGTCTTCGTAATTATAATAGTAATAATCATATCATCATGCTTGTCACCGTCATCGTAATCATCATAAGCATTGTCATTATAGCAAATGTACGTATCTGTATACAAGCAGTGTTGCTGCATCTGCAGGCACAGTTTTGTAATATAAGTGCTTAAATTCTTCTCACTCTATCCAGTGGTATGACAATAGACAGAGTCCTTATTTTATCTGGCAGCTATTGTTTGTCACTTCCTGCAATTACTGTGCTGCTCATGTGGGTGGTCAGCTGAGTAGACTGGCTTAACACAATACAGAAGTTGATAGTAAGTAGCACCCAGTAGTTTCCAGATAAAATAATGACCATGTATTTGGCTGCCTGGGGCAAGGCAAATCCTATTTTAACAAGGAAAAAACAGTCATATTTTAGATGTTATGAAGGGTTTAACTTTTTAACTAATTGATATTCATAAAATTAGACATCTTTATTCTCTGCAGTCTAAATCTCTCAGGCTGCCCAGAAGGTGACTTAGTATGGGAGTAAATAAACGAATAGTAAAAGTTACACAGTAGAGAATCATATTATGATGTAAGTTGGTACTAGTGTATGGAGGAACATACTACCTCCATATCTGAGATTTGTAGTTTCTATGAAGGAATTGTGAAGATAACCACCTTTTGTGATGGGCACCATTCAGTCTGGTAGATGTGTACTGGTGTTTCAAAGGAACCTGCTGTCTCCAGCATTAGTGGAGGGGATGTAGGCAGCAGGTTTGTCTGCAACATTAGCACAGAAGTACCAGACTACAACACATCACATTCCAGTACAGATTTATATTTATCTTGCCTCCATTTTCATGACTGAATCTTGAAATATTTTAAGATGGAAGTAGCATGTTCTTCCAAACCACTGGCAGCACAGTCCACTTCCACATAGTATGAGCATCCTAGAACAGGATCAGCATCATCCTGGAACTACTATGAATACTTTAAATCAATAAATATCCTATTAGACATTAAAGTTAATTATTCTTATCTGCTTCATAAAATTGATCTCCTCCTTAGATTAAAAACGTCTTTCTCCTTTTTCAGTTATAAAATGCAAATAAAAATATTTTAATTATCAATAAATGTTGTTAGAACAGTAATAGAAATAATATTAGCATAAATTCTGTTGAATTTTCAATGGAAGTTTGTTGTGATGGAAATGGGAGCTTGAAATGGAAAACAGTTCAAATTCACTTTCATAGTACACAAGAACTGACTTTGTTTGTTAAGATGTGTTCTAAATATTATCTGTATAATTCATGGATATGTGAGTTGTAAGCCAGTTTCTCTGAAATTTTGCAGTACAGAAGTTAGCATATGCTGTAGGATTGAGATGTTGTATAACCTACTGAATGGAAAACATGTTGTAAAATACCAACAAACATTGAAATTCAATTAACTGTGATCAGTTTAAATGTTTATGACAAAGCTGTGTTAATAAACTGGAACATTTATTGGAATTTCTCCATCGTCTCATTGTAAAGCAGTTTTTATGAAGCTGAATTTGCTGCAAAAATATTTTGTCTTTGCCTAAGTACTAAAAAACCAAAAGCGGTGATGGGAAAAGTCTTATGTAGAGTTAACATAGAATTATGATGATAACTACAGCGTTTATTAGCATTAAATTTTTTAGACACTTGTGCTAAATTAAGACAAATAAACATTGCTTTTGCCACCAGGACAGCTCAGTCAGTATAATGATGAGTGACATTATTTTCAGAGTCTGGAGATTCTTCTCTTCTCCAAAGAACTCCACACTATATCTATGGGCCCATCAGCCTCCTGTACAGTGGATACTTCGGATTCTTTCATTGGGGTAAAGGAACTAGGCCACCAAACTGACCACTAACCTCCATCTAATACACAGGTTAAAAATGCATGGAGATAGCGGTATTTCCACTCCCCCATCCTCTTACATGGTGTTGTGCGTAATTCAGCAATGGGATAAGTGTATTATTATTATCATCATCATCATCATATGATTTATCCAACATGTAACGATTTTTTTGCCTGAGAAATATGATGATCATCATCATCACCACCACCACCATCATCATCTTATTTTAATTTTAATAAGAGATACTTTTAAGGAAAGTACTATATGCAGACATGCAAGGGACTATAAGGTAAATATTGGTTAGGAGCCTTGAATAATGTTATACCACTGGTAGCTTTCTTCAGATGACTGCATCACAAAAGCAATCACTGTGCCTTCTCTCTTAGAGCCAAATAATATAGCTGGTATCAATGCTTTTGCAACAACAATTCTTTATTCTGGCCTGAAGTTATGGCTAATTACATATTACAGTTCAACCATACTGCAAGATTTGCAGCAGTCCAGCAAGCTGGAACATTTGTGCTGAGTCTGTGCTGTTACACTGACACCCAATTGGGTAGTGTCCTCTGCCTTGTTTTGGTTATAGAAATACAGCTGATTCTTTCCCCAGCACGAGAAAGAAATATAATCTACTCAGGTTTATTAGAGTTAATCTTTGTCTCCACACTGGGGCAGACAATTCTGAAACACGTTTGTATAACTGACAGCAAACTAAGTAATGAACAATGTATGTGTCATTTTGCAACATTTATGTTTTAAAAGGCCATCAGAATACAAATGTGAATATAAGATTTGTACTCACCCTTTGAGAAAAGAACTAAATCCATGAAATATTTAAAAACTTAGCTTCTACCTCAAAGAGAAATCCTTGATTCTCATTACAGAGTCCAATTAGTTGTTGCTGTTAAAGAAATAATTTATGTTCATTCTGAGAATTATATGATATCTATAACATATCTATAGGCAAAATGCAGAATTTTTGAATAGTAAAGCATGTGGTACATAACAGTAATCACTGTGCTATAAAAGTTCACTTTACCTTTACATTAACTTAACTTCTTTAGACATTCCTGGTTCATAGTATTTCAGAAAATACCAAAGGATGATTAATTTCATTGTCACAATATTTGTGTGTTTTTATTCCTACGTACATTTAAATATAAATACGTTCTCCACATCATGATGGCTTGTCATATGGTGTTATTCCTACATGAAACAAATACCCATCTTCTGTAACAATGTGATTACAACAAATTTTGAAGAGATTATGTGAATGTCTTACATTAACTAAAATATTTTCCACACTTGACAAAAATTTATGTACTATAATGATAATACTATTTATAAATAAATTTGTTATAATTATATAAGATGTATTTCCTTGGGGGTAAAGGCGGCCGGTGCGTAGGGCTGACAACCCTACCACCTTCAAGTGTCGATTGTCTTGAAATCTGGGAGCTTCAACCTCCCGGAACCCTCAGGGCCTGTCCAGGCCTGTAATGGGATGGCTTTATGTAAGGTATATGAATGAGGAGTATACATTAGAGGATGCAACACTGTAGATTTCACATTAGTTTATAATTGTCTCTGAGTCATGTAGTGACCACACCACAAGCTCAAGAGAAAATAAGTTTCCATTTTAATTTCTTTGTCTGGTAAAATTTACTTGGATCTCTTTGTGTTGTGAAATTTTGTTGTAAATTTCATTTTTTAACAATATCAAAAATCATAAATTGATATTAATTTGTGCATTCATATAGAAGTTTGAAATGTGAGTGGTACATGCAAAACTGCATGCTGACTTCAATGGCCAGATATTCGAAGGATATGTGGCATTTGAAAAGACATATCTAATCATTACAAATACATGTAATCCACATACATTACAAGCTTTTGGCCTGTCTTTCTGAAGGTGATAAATAATTGGAAAATTTGACTTTGCGTAAAACGCCAGTGTAGAAGTTACCAAATTTGTAACATGTCAACCAGGGTATATAAACAGCAATGATTGGCAAGCCAAGTACTCACATATACCATACCACAAGTAACAGAAGTGAACAACAGTAATGAAATTTAAAATTGTATCTGAGTTGTCTTAAATCTGGACTCATATAAACCACGTGTTACTGTTCAGTGTTTACTTCTTTTAGCACATGGTCAGAATAAGGCAGGCCCTACTTAGCAATAACTTTCAGCTAGCTACCATGTTTGAATTGTGATTAGTTGTAGCTGTACTCATTTTGTATTTGTTTTCTTCAGTAGGGTCATAATATGTTTATCTTTGCCTTCAGTTGCTGCTGACTGTGCCAACAATAATAGGTCTGTAGTTTCTGTTATTATGTATAAAATTCAAACTCATGGACATTTTGTTAATTGATGTCAAGTCAACCCTCATTGCAGTACACATGTTGACTGCTAGGAAGAAAGATAAGCTATAATAAATTACCTTCTTCATACTAACCAAAAATTAACTCCATGTCTGGTTTAGAGAGTAGGTATTAAACGAGAAAAACACATTTGTGTTGTGCATTATAATGCTTTTGAATTTACAACTTCTGTAAATTTGTTAGTTATTTTCTTTCCGTATTCATCCAGTCTGTGATACAGGTGATCGTATGTGTTTGCCGTATGTATATGGCTACTATCAAAACAAGGATACTGAAGCCAGATGTACAGGCCTAATTATGAATTTGCTTAAATGTATATTATATTAGTAAACACATGGCATAATTCTTAGATCATTTTAGTTTACCTGTATAAGAAAAAAGAAAGTTTGTCCCTACGTACTTCAGTGTTTTCTCACAGATGCCATGCCTACACTTATGCTGTTTTTCTTCCTTCACTCAATAACTTGTAGTACTTGATGTTTACAAAATAAATTGCTAAGAATTTGTAATTTTGGTTTTTGTGGTTTAGCCACATCATGTCTTGAATTTCTTCCAGTGTTTCAGCATATTCTGCAGTCACCATTTTAAGGGCAAATGGTAATTATAGTATGTGCTCAAATGTCAGAAGAACTATAACACACAATGTGGCTAAACTCAGAAAGCAGAAATTACACATTACATGCAGACTATGGGGAACTAAGGACATCCATATTCTAACAGTTTCTGTAATGGATCACAAATCAGGCATGACCACTGCAGTTCATAACTTAATTCTGAATTTCTGTTTTTGTATAATAGCACAACTATGGCATTAAAATATTGTAACATCATGCAGTTATGTTTAAAAAAAAACAAATTCATTAATTTATTCTATTCTAAAAACAATTCTTGCAGTATTATGTTTGGGTGAAAGTACATGGACTACAGTCACTCATTTCATCAATGAAATGGTTGGTTTTAAAAAATGTAAATCACATCTTATTAACAATCTGTATTAACAATTAAAGAAGTGGGCAATATAATTTTGGATGATAAATTATTATGTAAGGGAGGCCAGCTGAAAAGATTTACAATGAAGAGAAGAAGGAAAACCTAAAGACATTTTAAATTGATTAGTTCAGTCTACTGTAGGAATTTTCTGAAATTAGTCAGTTTGTAAAAACTAAACCAATAATATTGTAAGAGACTCAAATCCATAACTTTTGGTACAGTTCATTCCAGTCAGACTTTGGTAGTCACAAACACTTTAGTTCCTGACCTAGTATTTCGTGTAATTCTATCAGCATTATCACAAATTGTGCATACGCTAATATTAGTGAGTCTAACATTAGGGCATATGTCAACCATTTGTTCACCTCTTTCAAGTTGGTTTATTACATCTAATTTTCCTTCAGTTCCATTTGCTTTTCGCTGATTTTTCACTTGGATTGCATTACATTACATAGAATTACGTTTCTCACTCATTTTGGAAACAAAGGGCAATGCCATTGAAGGAAGAGCTGCATCATGCACGTGAATATATCATTGTAATCAATCCATACATATGAATGATGGCATGACAGAGACTTTACATTTTGCTAGCCTCCAACATAAGACGTGTGACCATGGATCGTGTATGCCAAATCACGTTGAGCTGAAAATTATCATATAAATTCAAAAAGTGGTGTAAGTTTTATAGTCACATTAAAATGAAATCACACAGAAAGAAATCACATAAAAAGTGACCTGCTTATACATTCAGATTTGGATTTAAAAATCTGATTGTCAGCACAGTTTGTTGTAACTTTTATTATACCAACACAGGAGTAATGCATCTGGCAGTCCTTCATATTCTTATTACTTTTCATTACATTTAGCAGTGACATTGTCTGAGTTGCGCTGAACTCCATGATTGTGAATAGCCTACATTGATAAAACATCTTTTTTTGGTCAAACACAATAGCTAATTTTCTTTATTGTAACATAGCAACATGTTTTGGTTGATAATGACCATCACTGGTCTACCAATACAATATCTTAAAGTGAAGTAAAATATAATGCAGGTGTATTCGTTCTATTGGATCCCATGACTTTACAATAGTTATTGCAATATAAATTGTATAAAATTGTAAAAATTAAAATATTGGGTTGTAAGGCAAAAATTATGAAAGTAAATATATATATATATATAAAATATAAAATTGATGACAAAGCATCTGATATGTGATATGAAAATATATATTATGTTTTTATCACACTCAAGCAGTAAGATAGCAGTATGAAGAAGCTGCTTCAGCATGATCGAAATATACCGTCTGTTTTCAAGTCACCTATCTGACCCCTTGACATCAATTTACATATATATATATATACACACACACATTTTGCTTTTATAATTTTTAACTTAACCCCAATATTTTAATTTTTACCCATATGCAGCTAGAAGACCTACAACAACCACCATTCTAAAATTATTCCTTACCAAGTTTCAGAATTTTATACAATTTATATTGCAATAACTATTGTAAACTCATGGGATCCCTTGCAGTGGTTGTACCTGCATCATGTTTTATTTTGCTTCAAGATCTTGCATTGGTAGCCATATGATGGTTGTTATTGACCAAAACATGTAGCTGTATTAAAATAAAGAAAATTAGTATTTGTGCTCGACCAAAAAGAGACTTTTGTTTTTATATAATAGTCACAACGAGATGTCCTACATTAAATTAGACTAAATTGAGTTGTAATTCTTTTATATGTCCCTTTTCTTATTTCTGTTTGAACTTATTGCAATGCATATTTTTATCCCAAATATGTCAGCTTTATATAGAATGGTGAAATGATGTATCTAAGTGTGCCATAAAAACCTATACTTAAGCTGACTAGACAGTATTTGAAAGAAGCAGAACACTGCCATCCCACCATTCCATTACACCAAGAATATAATAAAACTATTAACTCTTTAGAATTTCTCCCATCCTAAATTGGACCTTCAATGATGTTGAAATGCACAGAACATAGCAGACAAGTGTGTTTGTTATGTTAATTTATGGGATTTGGTTTATTTCTCAGCAGTCAGTTATCAGAGAAAAAGAAAGACATCTCATAAGAGAGATAAATGTTCATATTATTAAATTGTGCAGCTTTCCTGAAAAATAGTTTTTAACTTTGTGAACACTGAACATGTCACAGCTAAAAATACATTTAGTGTTGATATGATTCTTAAATTAAATTATCAGTTTCTATTAATTTTGCATGTTCGTAATATCCACACATTTCAGTAAGTGGCACAGTACCCAGCTGCACTCAGATCTTGAACCATAGTGGTGATATTGCTTGCAGGCAGACCGAAAGGGAGAAGTGAAGTTAAAGGTACTCTTTGCAGTGCTTGGAAACATATCTGTAAATTGTCATGGCAGCATTGCACAGCAACACTTATCTATGTGGTACAGGCACATAAAACATGTTCTGACATACTAAAATAGGATTTATGAATGATTCCGTAAGATTAAGAAGAGTGTGGAAGGGGATGATGACTTTTTTGTTCTTTGGTTTTGATGCAGTTGAATATAAGTATATCACTTACACTAAATATAATTATGTTGATGGCTGCTGAGTAATTCATGTTACACAGATCCTTCTAGCATTAAATGCTGTCATACGCTTACACAACGACTTTAATTTATAAACGTAATGCCCATAACCTTATGCAATAAGTTACAGGTTTAACAAAGTGATATGTGGTATCAATATGCCGCACTAATTCAGTGATGAGACTGTGCAGCTGAAGGACAAATTGAAAACTGTATTGTCTGAAGGTACCACTGAACCAACGGATCTAAATTTTTTCACAAAAAATTACATTACTGAGTAAACATTATTTGTGTGATTTGTTCCATACTTCTTGGGATCTCGTTTTTCACTGTTTCATTAAATTATAGATTTTGCTTCTTCAAGAGACAAATTGTTGACTGAGTATTCCCTATCCTGATTGTAGTTGCTTATTTGTACAGAGTCAGAATGTTAGTTCTGGAACTGCAGTGGTATGTGTGTTTGAAATGATATGACTGAATAGAATTAGGAATTAAAGTTACTATAAAGTGCAAATGTTTCTGGCAGTGTTTCAGGGTTGTAAGAATGTAACTGCAAATGAGAACAAAAACAATTTTGTAAATAATATTATGTATGGTGCCTCAAGTCGATTATGAACAAGGGATATGTAATAATACCAGATACTCTATAAACAATGAGATAAGAAATAATATTCTAAGTCTACCCCCTAATGTGCAGAGTCATATCACTTTCTACTGACATTGATGTCTTACTATCATGTAAATAATCCTTGTATAAATGTGCATGATCGAGTGTTCACTGTACAGATAGAATCTTTTTTTATTTGCTTGTCGTCATGATGAAAATCATGACATGGCTTGGCTGATCTGGACCAAACTGTTTAGAGTCAACTAAATTATTTATCTAGGCAACTTGTGATAATTAAGTACTACATAAAATGATGCAGATTAAAGATTTGCTAATTATTGCACAATGATCTTATGGTGTGTAACTTCATGTAAGTTTTGTTTCCATACATTGTCTCCCAGTTTTACAGGTACCATATATTCTGGCTGCTTAGTCAGGGTGTGTCCATCTTCCTAATGAAGGTTCCCTGTGCTCGGCTGACATCTGTATGTGCATCCATTATGCACCTATCTTACTGCATCTGCTGTATTATGGAGTATTTTGTCAACAGTGTACAGTTTTCATGAATTTGTAGTCATCAGTTTCTTCATACAGTATTATATCTCATGTACCCTATTTACCCAAATGTAAAATCAAGGTGCAGGTGTTCTGCCCACACCATGAAGGCATATTAGGGGAGTGAAGGTATAGCTCCAGCCATTCTTAATTTTGGTAGTAAATAGTGGTGAGTGGTCAATCTTACATTGCCATCGACTATAATTTTCCCCTTCCCACCAACAGAAAGAGCGCCCAGCACCCACTGATACCAAATGGGAATTGTTTTCCTACTGCATCATCTGAAAAATGGAGGGTGACTATGTAGTCATGCATAAAGCTAAGCATGGTCTATACAGGCATTTTTCCAAAAATTCAAAATTGTGAGAGGGTCTCATGCAGGTCATGATTGTCACATTATTGACTAGTTACTGTCCTTGGGTGTTTTCTGGCTCATGCTGGGTATTTCCTGACTCATGCTGTATGTGGCATTGGCCTTCTTTGAGTGATTGATGGAAATCAGAACTGAATATTGTGACAAACAAGACTGCCTGTATCATTCCTTATAAGACAGCATACACAAATGTCATTGTTTGTTACTGATGTCCCTGGGTGTGTTAGCAGCTGCTATTTCATGGAGGTGTTTTATAATAACTTCAGAAAGAAGAAGAAACCAGAAAAAGAGAAAGTAATGTTTTCTTGTAAGGAAACAAAAGAAAAGAGCTGAATGGGTATATTAAATTGCAACAAAGCATAGATGAATCACTCAACAATACCAGTATGCAGTCAAACATTTTATACTGAAATTTTAGTGTATAAGTGCTAAGTTAATATTTCAAAGGTTTAGGGTGTCATTATGGGAAGAAGCACAGTCACTATAAATATCATAGATGGCCACAATTCTAAAAGTACAAAGAACTAAATAAATAATTAATCCTAACTGTCTACATTTTTACTTGAAGTGTGGTCTTAGAATGTGTATATGTCCCTATTATATTTGACACAGTTTTTAACTGAAAGTATGCTACAAAATATTACAGGTACTTAATCTTAATTTAGTCCAGTTAAAAAAACTCCTCTGGACTGACTTTTACATTGTACAAAAAATTGGCAGAATTGATGATTACATAAAAATTAAAATAATTCAGCATGAAATATTCAAGGAATTTACTCATGACTTATAATGCTTTTTTATAAAACATTTGAGGCTTCATGTACTACATAAATCTTAAAGTCACATTTTTAAATAATTTAGAACTCTTTAAAATATGATGTTAGGGCATACATTCATTGCAAATTAGTGAAAAAATGTTAAAAATAGTACTACTGTATTCAAAGTTTGAAGTTTCTTCATCTGAATTGTGTAGGTGAACTGATTTTTAGACAGGTTTGAAAGTCACATGTAGAAATATTTCATAGTGTGTGATTGAATCAAACAGACCTAACTGTTGAGGACACTCATGTAGAGATGTAGACATATGCAATTCTGCGTTCTGCTCCATATTATTTTAATGTCACAGATATAAACGAAGAGAAAAGGGAATTGTTGCCTATTACTAATGACTCCTCTTGAAACCTACCAAGATGTAAGTGAAGATGTGATATAACATGCAGATGACTTTTGAATCCACTTATTCTCATATGCATATTACATACTGATCTACACTGTCTAGGAATATGACATTTTAAACCCCCAGTTAGTAGAGGGCTTGCAACCAGAGTTTTTAACATGTGTGTCTTTGTGTAGTATTGAAAAAAATTAAGGCTGGTAGTTTTATGGACATGATAAATATACTGGAATGATAATCAATATTGTTTGTTCATGAGTGCTCACATTTTCTCGCACTATAAAGCTTCTGACAATAGGAAAATTAGTAACTGATGAAATGGAAAGGAAATACAAGTTGTAGTGACCAAACTTCTCCCGGCAATACAAAAAATGACAAAAAGCCACCAAAGCAGGATAGCCAGACCCCGAGTAAGGATTTGAAGCCGGTACTTCCCGCGTATAAAGTAAGAGTACCACCCACCCAACAGTGACATTTTATGGTTAATAATTGGCATGGAACAGAAGCTAAAGCTCTCTCAGATCCACGTTATATTCATTTACGTATTTGTTTTAAAACAAACACGAGTACATAATTCGACACAATCCGTGAAGATAAAAAAGGCAGCATTTGCCGAAGTAACTGAAATGCCTTGACTGTCCTGATTGGGCAGGTGGTAAATAAATGTCTAACCTGCTGCGTGCGTACGTTATCTACGTACATAGAACATGTTCATACCGTCCAACAAGCTCGTGGCGTGAGCGCACTCTAATCCATGCCGTACATTACAGCCAACTAGAAACTTAAGCACAAACGGCCTGAAGAAAAACCTTTGCTGGTCAACCGATGTTCATTGGTTGAATAAAGTTCAAGAACAGTACCGTGCGTGAGGTCTTTTTGAAAGAGTATGTCGTGGCGTGTGTGACAGGAAGTATTGCCAAGCGGTGTCAACGGCGTATAAATGCGATACTCTACATTTTCTGTAGTGTGTGTGGGAGTACGTAGTTTATATTTGTCTAGACATTACAACCAATTTGAATAAAACTGATATGCAGCAGTGTGCTCAGTAAGTGGTCGGTTAGAAGCTCGACCGAGTGTCGGCTATCATGACTGAATTCTGTTACTTTGCGTTGTCCATTAGACACGGCTATATAAAACTCAATAAATTATTACTGGTGACACACCTGTGTACTTTAATGACGTTGTTTGCTACGTGTTAACTGCTAGTCTAGCCACATTCAGGCCGTCTATTAGTATATGCAAAGGGTTTTCTATTTGCATTACAAATTTCATTAATTTTAGGTTCTAAACTTATTGCAATAAAGTTATTGTCAAAAGTATGGTTACAACTTTAGTATAGCTTATTTAAATATCGATTCTTATGTGCTCGTATGTTAAACTACAACATTTGACTGTTCATATTGGCATTTCGCATATTAAAACCCAGTAACACTTGACTGGTCCTCATTTCTAATAATTAATATATAGATTAATAAATTTACAAAATAAGACCGTTGTATGAATTCGGTATGTAAACCTTCCTTAATGGAGTTTTTATTTTATTACAGGACCTACAATTCACTAAGGAGTGTCCTGTCTATAATAATAGTATAGGAGAGCACAAGACACAAAATAGAGTAAAACGTGTGGCCATTGTACGCTGTAGGAAAATAAAATTGCTCTCAACATGAAGTCACATGTTACACGGCTTTAATACATGAATATTTGGGAATGGATTTGAAAGCGGGCTACATTTTAATTTTAATTTAACTACAAATTATATTTTTGTACCAACTAACTGTAAGAACTTGGGAAGCTCAAATTTAATGCAATCGGCATTGCATGTCGAATATTTACTTAAAATGACTGATTACCTGAATACGGTTAGACTCTAACCGGAACGTATGGCAAACAACGAAGTTAATAAATTATATGGTTGTGCCCACTCGTAGTTCCTTGCATGTTTTATATCTGGAAACTTTTGTGATTTTCCTCAGTCCTTTGAGAAAATGCCGAGTTAGTAGTGGGGCATTACCTGGAGTAGGCCACGGCCGCCTTGTTCCAAAATCCTTTCCAGTTCTTCAGTTTTTACCATTTCGACGCTACGTAGCCCAACATACGTCGCAAAATAAACCAGGAAAAGGACACAATTCAGCGTGTTTTGTACGAAAAGTTGAACGACGATCACAGACTTTATTCTTTTGTGAATGTTTAAGTTAGAGTAGTTCATTATTGTATTAGCGCCTACTACACACAACAACAGAATTCAAAACAATGTGCTCGGATTGACGTAAGAACTGCTCATGCTTTATGTTATGTGTGTTATCATAATACAAGAAAGTTCTAAAGCATTTTTCCTGGTCAATCAGCATCAGGCCGTAACATTCGCAACAGTGTATGACCTGGCAGAATTTGAAGACGACGGAAGGCAGACTGTAGCTTCAGTTGCTGAAGTTCAACCATATGCAGGTTTCTCTGAAAGACAAGGTCAAATATTTGCATGTGTGTTTAGCGTAGCTTAATTGCTATATTATCTTCTGTGATTCGAGAATTGTGTACATAAATTTATATCTGGAGATTTGGTATTTGAAGGCCGCTGATGCGCGCTTTGGTTATGGTGGATAGTAGTTCATGTTCTGATGATAGTCCAGAGAGATAAAAGTAAAGGTAAATTGAACCCTTGTACAGGCACTGAGGCTCTGTACAGGCCGTACGGCCCATAGGGGGAGTAGAGATATAGCTCTACTCTTTCTTGACCACGGCATTAGAAGGGGATGAGGGGTCAGTGTCACTCCCCGGCCGCTCTTTACCCCCGGGAAAGACCCGGTACCCATTGTACAGGAGTCTGGGTGAGCCCCAGGGCCGGTCTGAACATGTGCGGAAAATCTCGCCTCCACCGGGAATCGATCCCCGGACCGTCCAACCCGTAACCAGTCGCTATACCGACTACGCTACCCGGCCCACCAGGGAATTCGGATCTGTCAAATTTTAGAACATTCTGTCACTTGTATTTCTTCAGTAGCACTTTTCGACGTCTCGAATTACCTTGCTGCTGGAGGTGGAATGATAACCTGAAGTCGGTAAAGTTCCACCAGAATACACGGTGTCACATCTCAGGCTGTGCACAGTCACGGCTATGAGAACTTCGTTATCGCTATGTAATGTACTTATGTGGGAGGTAGCATTTGGATTTTTAAGTATTATTCATATTGGTTTCGTGCTTCAAAGTATTAATGCAGTATGGTGGGTGTTGATAATGTAGGGTAGCTTAATAAGTTGTTACATATTGGATTATGACATTTATTTTCAGCCGGTATGCCTTGGACATCTGTCTAAATAATGATAGTGTAATTCCTTCTGATTCCGATGCTGGGAAGTCCTACAGCAGAGATGAATAAAGGGCACGTGGTAGAGATGTGGTGGACAGGGGCTGGCCACATTGATAGACAAGCCCGTAGGGAGGAACACGGTTTTGCTCTTACTCCAGCATGACACAACTCACGACGCATGCACTGTGTGATAGAGCTTCCTCCATTGTTCTGTCCCTACGTGAATTTGTTAATCTACACAGACAAAATATAATTATTAAAGGAATATTAAATCGTTGCTGAAGGGGAAAAAAATATTGCCATGTGATTGAAATTTGTTGTTCGTCAAGGCTTGACGGTGTGTGCGTACGTTTGTGCACGCTTGTATGTACACGTGTGTATAATACTGTTCGTAGGAGAACTATTTTTTTTTTTTTTTTCCCCCCATGGGAAGGTAACAGTCGTCCAAATGTTTCAGTTCTGTTGCGTTGCTGGGGTAATGTTAAGTCTTTACAGTGACTATGTTACGGGCTGCACACCCAAAATATCTTGGTTAGATTCTTGGCAGGTGAAAGACATTTGTCTCTTGTCCAAAATATCCAGACCAGCTCCTGTTAAATGGGTATCGGGAGTGTCTTTCAACGGGATAAAGAGACCGGGGAGTGCAGCTCACCCATCGTCTTCTTCTAATACCGAGGTTAAGAATGATTGGAGTTATACCTCGTATCTCCCATATGTCTTCATGGTATGCATTGAAACAGGTTCACCTTCATAGAGCTCTACTTTTCATCACAGTTTTCTTACCAGCCCGCTACTCGCCTCAAATTCTGAGCCACATGAATCCAATCAACATAAGAAGGTTTAACGATGAAAATTCGGCGTCAATCGCTTCGTTTATGCTACGAGAGTCAGTTAGAGAATATGTTTGTGTGCATATATTTTAGGTTCTTTATTTTATATCTGATAAGAACATTTCAGATTTAACTGTCATGGGATCCTGTTACTTTTCCTCGTGGTACCCACAAGTAAGGTATTTATCATATTCTGGAAAGAGCTCTTCTATTCTCTGTCGACAGAACTCCGTGTCTTTTGTTAATAGCTATCGTGTCACAAGTATTTCCACCTCGTGATTTTCCCAAAATCTGTGACCTGGTATACAAGAGCCGATTATTTCAACCTCCTCCTTATATTTCCCTGTGGAGCGTATTATTAGTTCAAGCATATAGTCACGTAGAATTGTGCAGTCTTCTACTATTTTTGTAGACGGTTTGTCCACATTGTGATGTAAGTAGTTTATAGGTGCTTTCTCAGAATTTCGAAAACAGACTATTAGCTTCGTCATGCCTGTCTGTCCGTCCGTCCGCTTCGAACAACTAGGCTTCCGCTGGACGGATTTTCGTGAAATTGTATATTTAAGTAATTTTCGAAAATCTGTCAAGAAAATTCAAGTTTCATTAAAACCTGACAAATATAACGGGTACTTTACATGAAGACTAATATACATTTTTTATGTCTCACTCATTTCTTCTTGGAATGAGAAGTGTCTCAGACAAAAGTTGCAGAGATAATAAAAAAACAGATTTTAGATTTTTCTCAACAATCTTACTCTTTGTGAGATAATGTAGAAAGGTATTTTGAGCAGAACAAGCTACAGATGGAAATATGGCACATGTGCATTGCACTTGAGGCTACAGACATACAGTCAGAATATGTAATAATTATTGCTTATCCATTGCAACGATGGTTGCACATACGCACCTCAATGTTACATTTATATGTGCCTTGGCCTTTTTTTGTCCCCCAGTTCCAGTAATCACGATGGCCGACCCTGACAGGAATTGCCTTATATATCTAGCTTGGTATGTCAGTCCGGCCATACTCCCAAGTTCCAGTTTCATGGACCGCCACTAGGCAGCAAGAGGCACAAGTACACAGACTTACGAGAACATCTGAGTTCAACTACAAACTTTGAAAGTGAAAATACTGCCCTTTTATGCTGTTACTCTATTTTATGTCTCGAAAAAATCAAGTGTGAATGTAGGTAATACAACTGCACAACATTGCAGTGTGATAATACTGCAAGTGTCCATGCCACGCAACAGCAACCGTAATAAATGCTCTGATTCCAATTCGAATGAATTTCTATGTGACAGGATTTCAGTGTTTTAATACTACAAGTTTCCAGGCCCTGCAAAAACAACTATAATAAATTTTCTGACTCCTGTGTGAGCGGCACGACGTACAAAGAGCTTAACAACTCCAAGGTGCAAAACAGCACATCTTTCCTGATAATGAAGAGAACTATCTATCACCGGATGAAGAAACCGAAGCGGAAAGCACAAGCTAATAAAGGCAAAGCTATGTCTCGCTTCAATGCGGAGCTACGCTGACAAGCTGAAGATGGAGTTCAGACCCTTTTAGAATTAAACGCAGAAGATGCACTGATAATGCGAGAGCAAAGCACTCGGCGTCGCATAGAGCGAAGAGCAGAAATGACAACGGAAGAACGAATCCAAGATCAAGAAATTACACAACACACCAAAGAGCATTAAGAAAGCGCCGTGCACTTCGATTTCTGGATACAGCTACTGGCGAGCTCGAAGACGTTCAAGAACAAGTCCGCCCTCATTAACTACCTCCAAAGTAAGAAATATGTCAGTTTTGCCAAGCTATTAAGTGGAAAGACGAAACAACAAAGAGTTGCCGTATTAGCCGGAAAGTTGTGCTTGAACTGTTACATGATCCTTCTCAAGATTTCAAACAGTTGTTTGAAGACCTATTGTTATAGTCAAGGCCAGATTCTACCACAGCATCGCTCGCGGAAAATGTTCGGATTGACGAACAACTGGCAAACGCTCGAGAAGGCGTGTACACGTTTCATTTCCAAAGGATACTAATTCAAATACTAGTTCATTGCTACATGATGAATCAAGAACAGCAACCTCTGCCCAGCTATATGTTTTCGATAGTGATACGTAAGCGCACGTAAATATGCAATGCAGTATTATGGACGGCTTGAATAGGGAGATAGTGACAATCCAGCGTGTCCTAAGTCAAGTGAGCTCATTCGTCGAAATGTTCCTGCGAGCTGGCGAATTTATACGAAATCAATAAATTCTTAACCTTCGATTGGCAATTCACGAAGCCCCGGGAGTCGATATGTGAACACGTAATCTCCCAACGTGTAACGAGGTGACTGCCATTTTGCCTGACGAGATGTTGGGGCCGAATGAGACATTATTTTGCACCACCGAAATAGAGGTTTAGAGCGAATTAGCGATAGGCACCCCGGCGTACGATCCACTGCACTTCCGTATGCTGTCCCCGCTTGGTGAACTAGGTTGGCATTTAGCAGTTCGGTATCAAGGTGACGCCACAAGCCATAACAACTACAGTGTTTCGTGTAGTGAGTTAGCCGTATACAGACTACATCAATGCCAGCTGGTACTCATTGCTACATCGCGCTCCAAGATTATTTCTGCGTGAGGTTTCCACGCTAACTACCGAAATGCGTGTTCTAGCCTGCCGGGGTCGCCGGTCACCAGCAGGCTAGTGAACTGTGAAATGTCACAATTATTTACTGAATTTCTTTTTAGTCTTTCTCAATAATTTTAAATTTTTGAGCGCAAGAAGTCGCATATTTTCATTAAAATATTCACTTTTAAACCCCTTGGACTCTGTCGACCGAGGCGTCCGCTGAAGTCTTCCCCCCATCCCCAGCTAGGCCACTATGTTGACATGTTTTCCTCGACATCCTGTTCTCAGACACTCTCAATTTATTTTCTATCTTCAGGATGAGAGATCAAGTTTTACATGGGTAAAAAGCACACACTCCAAAATAGATAAACATGAGCAAATTACCGTCCGTAATGACTGTAGAGGATGATAGAAAATTCAAGGTACTTCTCCTTGTGGTTTGTGGGAAAGTGTATTAAAGTTAATGGAAAATGTATAGACGTAGGGAAGGGGATGATATAATAGGTGTTAAGTATAATTTCCTAAAGCAAAGCCTCATAACGTTTATTTGCCCTTAAATAAGTTATTAGGCCTTATAGAGAGAAGAAATCAATATTGTGTTCCCATATACACTTACGTCTCTCAAATGGTCTTTTTCCTTCAGGTTTTACTGCTAAAACTCGGTATGCCTCTCCTTCGTTTATGGCGCCCCCGCACCGAAAATTCCAGTCTCCTTTTCTCAGGCGCTCTCTTGCAGTTAAATCCTCATTTCTATTTGCACAGGAATTTTGCGGAAGGAAATAAAGAACTCTTAACTTACTAATACACTCAAGATGTACCTCCAAGTTATTTTTAAAAAATTAAACATTCGCTCGCTCGTTTTCTCGAAATCCATGAAATGTGTATCGAGGAGCAGTATTGTAAGTTTAACACACTCCGTTCTTATTAGCTGCCTCCCTTTCGCAACTCTGTCACGACTTCGGACATTCTTAGCGTCCCCCGGACTTCACGTCGCCGCACTTCATCGCGTCGCGTCTCTTCTTTTCTCCTGTTATCGGAATGATGGATTCTCATGGAATTTCTCCTAACGATATGCAAAAAGGAAATTAAAGATACAACGATAAGGTGAACAAACGTGTGTATTACACCCTTCTCTCTTTTAGGGGTCCCATAATATATGTACGGAGAGAAGAAGATAGTTCTTTTAAACGGAGGGTGAAAAATTAACCTGTTCTCTGTTTCATCTCATTGTTGCTCTTTTCTAAAATTCTTGACTCATATCTGTAAGTACGAGAAACTGGATAAGGCAGGAAGTCAGCTGCGAATCATGAAATGTATCGCGCGTATTTTCCATCACTTATTGCTGAAGTATGTAATCATTTACATTTTTTTCTGGGCGTTTTTCATCTGTTTGTGAAAGGTGTGTCAGGCCGCTCTTGGGTTCAAACCACAGTACGAGCTAGCCCAAGATGGAGAGATATAGCCTGAAAATGCAAGGAATGTTCCAGCCTACGTATACAAGTTAGAGAAAAGGTGTGCAATTGAGTAACTGGTTGGCGAACAGCTACTTTAATTAGTCAAAGCGTACCACGATTATATTAATCAAAGTTAAGAAGTGTGGAGAATCTACAGGTTCAGTACCTGTAACAAGCGTCTGCAAAGGTATTCCATCTGGCTCTGTGATGACGACTTGAGACAAACATCTTTCTTTCCACCAGCTCTTAAACTCCTCCTACCTTGCTGGCACACCTGGGATACTAGACACTGTCGGCAGAATGGGAAATACGCTACGACCAGCGTTTCTAGCGAAACTCGAGCCCCGGGTTGTGAGCGAAGAGCCAGCAACAAAAATATAATTGTAATATTTCGAACGAAGTGGTAAGTTGCTTCGATAAAACAAAGTTGGGCTGGGTGCGAATCTGACTTATTCTAGTTATTTTTTGCTTCATATTTTACCACGAAGGCCGGATAATGATACACTAAATTTCAAAACCCGGAAGGATTCAACAGATTTATAATTACGTTAATTAGTAGTGGTCATTATAAAAAATTATTGTGCTGATAAAGTATATGTGTGTTTGTGTGTGTGTGTGTGTGTGTGTTATTGCCGGGAATGGCACTTGCGCCTAGAAGATAACTCTGCTACGGGACTGACCACGAGCTTCTCTAGATATTCCGTGAGGTCTGATCGCACTCAACCCCGAAATATTGAGCTCTTGGACAACCGTGTTTTCCTTTGAGTACAAACAACGGAATTCATCTGACACCTAGATGGACACAACACCACCAAAGATTAGCGAGGAGAGTGAACTGTTGCAACTGATACGAAATGACATAATTCACAGAGTTATTGTAAAGTGCACAGGAAACTGGTTTAAAAGGTTACTGGAACACTGAAGACTCAAGTCGTCTGGGTTGTTAAGTCCTGTCTATTGGTAAATATTTACGGGTTTTTCCGAAGGCACTACGCTGCCTCGAAAAGCCGGTAAACCTCTGCAAATCGACACGGATTAACATTCAACAAAACTTGAATATTTCGGCGTACCGCTGTTAGAAACCGCAAATCTCATATGGAAGCATTGTCAGTTAGCGTTCACAGTCTCGCGCCTCTACAGGGTTATTCATAAGGCCGTGAAACATGTTAGAAAACTGGCTGATGCCACAGTTGAATGAAGACAGTAATGATTACATCTTTCAACAAGACGGCTCTCCGGCTCACTACAAAGACGTGCGTGGGTATCTCAATCGAAA
>Ga0123357_10001294_pt1 | contig 26378 bp, 24 predicted proteins | sample TergutEmb28metaG_FD_89873 | JGI IMG/M metagenome (GOLD analysis project Ga0123357, IMG submission 89873) | Embiratermes neotenicus P4 segment gut microbial communities from Petit-Saut dam, French Guiana - Emb289 P4 | ecosystem: Host-associated > Arthropoda: Insects > Digestive system > Gut ...
AAAGAAGTTTATAAAAAGAAAAATAAAAAAAAAAAAGAAAAAACAAAAAAAAAGGAAACCAAGAGAAAAAAAAAAGGTGGGGGGGGGGGGGGGGGGGGGAGAGAGAGAGAAGAATAAAAATAACAGGAAGACTGGTGTTCTACTAAAAATTTTAATCGTGTTTGTTATCAATAATGACATGTAGTATGCTCTTAAACTCCTGGGTAATATATTATATTGAAGAAATGCATTCAACTGCCTAGACCAGACATACACCTTTGAAGTAATAAAATGCATGCCTGATAAATTACCATTTTTTAGTTCATTCCTTTTGCATACTTTGTAATGTATTTCAGGGTTGCTGTTTTTATAGTGCACAAATTCCAGACGATTGTGTCATAATTTGAGTTTTTGACAAGTTCATTTGTAATATTGAATAATGCATTGTTGATAGATTGACTCCAAGTTCACAACTACAACACAGATAGTAAAGCTTGTTGGTAGCCATACTATCAGTAAAATTACACTGCGCATTGGTGACCTGAAGCGAAGCAAGATGGTGCGAACTATCAACATATATTATAACAACCGTAGCGTGCAGGCAGTTGTGGAATTAAAAAACAAACCAGGTAAGCTTTTCCATTCTGTCAGAGATGTGCATATGTTTGTGATGTGTTTAAAAAGCAGTGTTGGAAACATTTGTTAGTTTCTTTATTGCCGTCTCTTTTTGTACAAAGGCTCAGATGTTCTGAGCATTTTTTATCAAAGCTGTTGCAGTGAACATGTACTAAATTTAATGCAGCCATTGCTGTTGCAGCTTATTTTTAATAATTTTAAGGGCCTAAAGTAATTCTTATCTTGTATTTCTGTTGGATAAATTTAGATAGACTGTGAAAACTCAAAGAGGATTGTGATGAAAATAGCACATCAATAAATGCGCTTGAATGAGGTTTCAGAATGTTTGCTGTCTGCCATCAGCTGCCCAGTATTACAAACCAGATATGTAACAAGGCTGTGTAACAAAATCAGAACTGCACTTACCGGGGTGCTGATAAGTCCTTAGCCTGACCAGGAAGGAAACAAGCTTGGAAGCATGTCAGGGACGCGTGCGATTTCAACAACATTGAGATGCGAGCTGTCAGCAAGCTTTTTTTTCCTGCAAGGCAAGGCACTGAAGGAAATTCACACCATTCTGACAGAAACATGAGCTTGTTTCCTTCCTGGTTGGGCTAAGGACTTATCAGCACCCCTGTATAGTTAAGCAGAAACTAATGTGGGAAAATACACATACAAATGTTTATTGCAAAGCGTGTGCCTCTTGTGTAACATGGCATTGAATCTTTAAATGACCTACATTCATATTTGTGAACACTTGTTTAAAAAATAAATAAATAAATAAAAACCCTAGAAATTTATTTTATATGTGTAGGCAACAAGGAAATTGACTGCATTTTGAAGACATGCTCCATAATTCTGTTTATTTTATAAAAAATGCTGTTTATTTCATTATTTTATCTTTTACTATTAAAATAATATGTTTTTCATAAACCATGTGCTAAAGTTTGAAAACAAGCCTGGTCATTTAAAGGTTAATAATATTGAGGTAAAGAAAGTTCCTGTGTCGGATTTTAAGGATGTTAGTTTATGTTATGCAGCATTGTTGACCTGGTTGTCTACAATTTGTGCGTTATCTTGCTTGATTGTTATGTCTTTCTTTTAAATTTGGAATTATGTATCCTGTTGTGTTTAACTATTCAATAAGAATAAACAGTAACTATCCAACACAATTTTATACAATGGTCTAAAATTCCAGCCTGATGAGGACCTCTCGGGATCGAAACTTGTAGTTGTATGAATGTTTTATAAAGTTGTGTTTGATGGCTATTGTTTATTCTTTTCATTATGTTTTTTTTTTCTTCCCCGTTGTAGCTATGTGGCATAAGGCAAAGAAAGTTACCCTGGCTACTGGTCAAACTGAAGTAAAAATGGAGTTCCCATTGCCAATTGTAGCTTGCAATTTAATGATTGAGTATGCTGACTTCTATGAGAATATCCAAGCATCTTCAGAGACTTTGCAGTGTCCACGCTGCTCTGCCTCTGTACCAGCTAATCCTGGTGTTTGTGCTAATTGTGGTGAAAATGTGTTCCAGTGCCACAAGTGTCGGTAAGTACTCCTTCTCTTACATTACTGCCTTAACACTGTTACATGTCAGTTGCTGGGCACTTTATTATCATGGCTAGTACATCAGAAACTGGCACAAAATATATGACATCATGAACATGGATGCCACTTCCATTGTTTCTCACAAAAGAAAATGGCTGAAGAAAATTATCTTTTTGCCCTGTGTATATAATTCACAGTGTCTGTCCATCCATGCATCATCTAACCATCCAGCTGACATGCTGTGGATCTCATAAAGTAATGATAACAGGCAAGTGTACATAAAAAAGTTGTTTGTTCAATGAAGGAAAACATAGAAGAATTCGTAGTGTCATTTGCAGGTACAGAAAATCAGTCCCTCAGGCAAATCCCAGAGTAATGTCTTTTCAAAGATTCTAGGACAACCAGCTTGAGGAAATGTGAGGTAGAGATGTTGCTTGGGTATGGGGAAATTTGGCTACATGTAAATCCATCATGTGGGGAAAATTCAAACTATAGCCATTGCTGGGAGTTGGGGAAAACCTCAAACCAGAGCTAGTGCTTGAATATGGAGAAATCCCGCTTGTAGAAAAATGCAGTGCTTGATTGTATTTGAAATTGCTCTGATATAGGTGTGTTACAGACTGTTCCTCAAATTTTGGTGTGAAGGCATACTTGTGTAAATTAAAATGCAAGAATCTGAAATAAAATTAGTTTTAATATAAGGCATGTAGGTGTTATGTGGTTGTTTTCTGTTAACAGGGCAATCAACTATGATGAGAAAGATCCTTTCCTTTGCCATGCTTGTGGCTTCTGTAAATACGCAAAGTTTGATTATACATTAACGGGAAGAGCGTGTTGTGCTGTTGATCCCATAGAAAGTGACGATGATCGCAAGAAAACTGTAGGGACTATCAATTCTCTGTTGGAGAAGGCAGATCGTGTCTACAAACAGCTTATTGCTAACAAACCAACCCTTGAGGTCAGTACTGTGATGAAAGTCATTCTTAATCCATGTATCTATAGTTTATCTTTTGACACAGCTGCACCTCCTTCGTTCACTGTGCCAGCTCACAGCTGTCTCATTACGGCAATTGTCAGTGCTCATTAAGTCAGGTAACACTTCATGAATGTAGAAAAAATGGGCTTCTTTGGTAGTTTGAAGTCTGTATGAAGTTGTAGCCATACCAAAAATAGAATCTATATCACTGCTGGTATCCACATGTTGAAATGGGCAGAGGTCAGGTGAGGTGAACTGATATAACCACTGTACATAATAACAACGTTGGTATATTCTTTTGTTGGACTTTTATGACTGTACTCTTAGATGAAGCATAAAAAAACTGTGAAAATATGTAGGTACGCATTTTAGGTGATTCATGTCCAGAACAGAGAGAGAGTGTGTGTGTGTGTGTGGGGGGGGGGGGTTAAGTTGAAGTGACCTGGATTTTTTGGTTGCCAGTACTTGCTGTTGAAGATACATTTCTTTGAAATTGAAATGTAAACATTCTCACTACATATTTAGCCATTCATAGCATAAACAGTTACTCATAACATTCTTATTATTGAAGCATAATTTTTGTGTAAATGGCAGTATTGCATCATTATAAGTAACATTCTGTGGAGTTGCTCTCATTCTTTATAGCACCTGGAATCTTGCAGAATTACTGAGGTTATGTTTGTGTTGCAGTTGCTGCTACTGAAGATTAGTGAGCATCGCCTGGATCGAGCACTTGAAGAAGGTGTACAGTCAGGTAATGCATCTGGCAGCACTCAGGTGAATCGTGCAATACAACTTCTGGCCCAGCGCTATTGTGGTGAATGTAAGAGCTCATTTGAAGAACTCAGCAAGATCATCCAGGTATGTGGCATAATTTATAACATGCATTCATTTGATCCCTATACCTGTAGTATTTGTAACTAACTCCATGCAATACTCTCTCTGAGAGTCTGATAATTATCCAACTTATCAATCCAAAGATTTGCTACTGGATTTACAAGTGCCAGCCACTTGTCCCTACCCTGAGCCAGGTGAATCCATTTCACACCCTTAGCCCCATATCTTTTAGGCTGTTTAATATTATTTTTGTGTTTGCATCTTAATTTTCCAAGTGTATCATTGCTTTGGGTTCTGTAACTTAATATTTTGCATGCATTTCTCATCTCTGCCATATGTGCTACATACCTCCTCTTTGTCTTGTCCTCCTTGAGCAGATCAGATCAGATCACCCTTAAGAATATTTTGTGAACTGTACCAAAAATGGAGCTTTTGTATGCAGTTTTCTGCAGCCTAGCATTGGTTCCTTTTGGTGCATTATCGATTTTGGTTCTCTCCTCAGTGAAAAGACCCAAGATTTACACCCATACAAAAAATTGCGTAAAATTATGTGATCTTTTCGTTGTGACAGCAGCAACTGTGAATATTATCTTTTGGGATGAGTAGTCTAGTAGAAATTCTGGTAGATATTTACCAATGTCCATCTGAACATCATATTTCTGCCAGCTTGCATGCATTACATCCCAGAAAACAACAGTCTTCGGGTAAAATTATGGTTTTATGTGTTTTAATCTTTGCACTTGTCAGTGGGAGATAGAAAGACAAAAGATTACTGATGCAAACACTCTTGAAATTTAATCTGCTCTTAATGCTTTATAAATGTAATTTTGGTTTGCTACTGTATGCAGAATGTGACAAGGTGAGGTGCAGTGTATTTAAATATTTTTTCCAGCATTCACATCACTAAATCCATAGAGTAGGATCCTTAAGAATCTGATAGTTGCTGAGTGGTCAAAAGTCTTTTTATTGATACAGATGTCATTACTTCTGCTCACCACAATGCATTGTTGTTGGAGATGGAAGTCTTGGGGGATGTGACACCTTGTTGGTGGATTAGTATTTCCCAACATTCTAAGGAACAGTGTACTTTCATTCTCAAGGTCAGGCAGGCCACGAAGAATGGATATATGAAAGGACCTCGAAAAATTAACCAGTGGGCTATGTGTTTGAGACACCTGTTTCAAAGCACAGTGATAAAGATATGGTGTTAAAGCATTTCCTTGTTTCAGACCAATCTGTATATGAAGTATATCAGACATGTTGGCATAGTGCGTACTTTATTTTGTATTATACATGTTGTCACTGCTGGTTTTGACAAAATGGTTTAATGTGGTGGAGGGAGTGGTGGATGCTTGTCTTGTTACTTGATAAGCTGGATATCTGCAGTATGCCAGTGTGTTATACATGTCACACACAAAAGCTAATCAAAAAAATTAAGTGTGTAAGAAAAACTTGTATGTGTGCTTGCTAGTTCAGGTTTGACTGCCAGTTCTGTGTGCTTATTCTGTTTCCTACAGCGTGTCCTAGCGTGTCGACGTGAATTGGTGGCTTATGATCGTAACCAGCGCAATCAAAGTGTCAGTAGTACAGCAGGTTCAGTTGGCATGCTGTCTCTGTCAGAACCTCCACCAGTTGGACACTGTTACGGATGTGCTTCAGCTGCAACTGAACATTGCCTAACTCTTCTACGAGCTCTTGCAGCTAGCACTGCTTCCAGACAGACCTTGTGTGCACAAGGTCTCATTGCAGAACTTCTGGATAACAACTTGCGACGGGGAACTGTTCAGGTATCTTTGTTTTGTATTTGTAAATGACAGGTTTTAGATGTTCAAATATAATATGGGCGTCAATGTGTATATTTTTTTTTTTACATAAGAATTACCAAATATGTGCATGTGCACATATGTAGATGTGTTTTAGTCTCTGTATCCACATATTTTATGTCTGAAACTTGAAAGGTTTTCAGGAAAACTATGTGTTGGTGGTCTACAGTAAAAGTTGTTAAGCCAGGATAATTTTGGCTTGTGTTGGTCTGTGTAACCCATATTTTATGTGAAAGTCAAATCTGAACTTATGATTTTCACAAAAGTGGCTCATCATACAAAAAATTGGTACCTAACCTAAACATTTTTGTTTGAGGTTTGCAGCTTTTGTTTTAAAGGAAAACAGTTACTGACTCTGTATAATCTTGTGTGTTAACACTGTAAATATAGATTTGTATCTGAAGGATATGAAGGATAGTGAGGTTTGCAGCAATGTGAAGGATACATATAAAAATTACATGTAACATTGGAATTCTTGTGTCTCCTTTTCGTGAGGTTTGTGTTAGTTGATATGAGTATACAGGAGTTTCAGTGAGGTTTTTAAAACTGGAGAAAGTTTAAAATCATGCTTCATGTAGCTAGTGTGACCATATATACATCTACTTCAGAAATTTTGTTTTGCTGTTTGTTTTATTGTAGCCAGTCAAACCAGAATATTGCACACAACTGAGTTGTGATTTTATCCATTTTACTTGAAAATGAAGATACCATACTCTTCTTACTTTAATCATGGTTAACTTGACAGCTGTGAACTAAGCCAGCACAGTGCCAAATTTTGTTGTGTATTTATGTGTCTGTGACAATAACATGACTGCTCCATTCTGGGGAAAATTTTAAGCAGAAATAGCTTCATTGTGCAGATAAAAATGATTGATACATTTCTCTGGCCCAAAACTTGGTTCCTTCAACCCCATCCAACCCCCACCCCCACCCGATCCCTTCTCTTTAATGTTCTCTTTGCATCCATGAATGTATTACTGGTAAATCTTGCACCTAGTACTCGTCCTTCATCACTGCACATCTGTCCTGAAAACAGTGTATTTTCTGGATGCCATGAATTTGTAGGTCTTGTTGATACTTTAGAACCATTAATTTAAAATTGGCATCATGTTAATTTTGTGAGAATAATGAAATCTGCATATTCAGTCTCTGTTGCCATCATGCAGTCTCCCAAGATTACATCATGCAATCTGTTCAGTTTTCATTTAGTAAATTGATTTGTTTAAACATTTAGAAAGCATGGCTGTTGAAATGAGTAATATCAGTTATGCATAAATATTTAGTGTTGACAGTAATATTGGATACTCTTTCTTGAATCACTTTTCAACAATGACTACAAGGAATGCTGTGCATCCACAGACTGAGATATCTGGCATTGGCATTATGCCGTGAAATGTGCATATCCATAGAGCACTGGTATGAGCCTATGTATAGAGAATACTTCCATTGAACCATTTTTGTCTTTGATTGAGAGGTAGGAAGAAACATAGACATAAGATTTATATCTGGTGGTGGTTGTATTAGTGGAAAATGTACTCATAAACTGAGCCAAAACTCATTATTATAGAAGTCTTTAAATTATTTGCTCTAAAGGTTCAAGAAGAAGTGAGGCAGTTGCTATGTCTGCTAACTCGCGATAATCCCAGATCAACAGAGGACCTGCGTACGCTGCTGATGGATCGTATTGCCCTAACTCTCCGCGGTCATGTGGCCAGCTCTGATTTGGCTTTTGCTGTGCGTCATGAAATGGCACTATTGGCTGCACTTGTACAGAAAGAAGATTCTTGCTGGGAGCAGAAACTAAGGTACAATCTAAATTTCGGGAGAAATATGTTAATTCGTACTTTTGTCTGTGAAATTAGTTTTCATATTGGTGTTTGTGTGCATGTGCACACACATTCTAGTCACGTTTTAGCTAGGAACCGATATCATTCGTGTGACATCTCATTGTGAATGTGTTTATGTGTTTATACTCATTCCAAAGTTTTCTTGTTTAGGTGTGTCATGCAGCTATTCCTTATGGCATGTAAAGACTCCAAGTCTCCAGTGGTCATGCAGTCTATCATCCTACCATGCCTCAAGATTCTGCAAAGCCTTATCAAGCCAGATCAGCCTGTTTCCAAAAAGAACAAGGTACCTATTGAAGGCTGGGAATAATCAAACACATGAAGGGATGGAGAAATGTAGCCACAGAATAGTCTTATGTCAACAATTCATTCTGAATTTCTGAGAACTACAGTTGACATAATTTCATGTTCTGTATTTGGTCAAAACAAGATGCATGTTTATTGTGGGAATTCAAAGTATTGACAGAGATATTCATAAGTGGTTGATGTGCCCACAGAAGCATATGTACCAGTACTGTTCACCAGCCACTGCAATGTAGAAGAATCAGACATGGGGACGGTGGTTTATCCATATTTGGTGGGTTACAGGGTAAACTGTGGTAAAACCCTTCCAGAGGCCAGCACATTTTGCATTAAATATAAATACTTCATGTATTGGTAGATTATCCTAAGGTGATAATTGTAATGCCAGTAAGATATGATTTTTTTAAACCATGTAAAATATTATAATCTTAGAATTCATTGTCACTGTGTTACATTAACTATTTTTAACCATAATTACATTCCCAGTGGTCTGCAGAAGACCAGAATATAAGTGGAGGCTGTGTAAGAGTAGATGTATTTATATGATGTTCAGCATTTAGAGCGTCACACTGCATGTTATATACATATGATGTTAAAGAAAGAAACGTGTGCTTGTACTAGTATTTTGCTGTATTGCAGCAGTATATTTTTTTTAAAATGTACCAGTAATTATATGTTGGCAGTGAGTGCAGGAAACCCAAGTGACAGAAAACAGATGAAAGAGTGTGTAATGTTCTCTTATCATTCCCTCTGCAACAGCAAGTGGCCTGGTGCTTGTTTTTGTAGAAGTGTGAAATTCAAGATGTGAAACTGTATGCATTACCTCATGTAGCAGATCCATATTGAACACAGAATTTCACTGTGACAGTGTTTGTTGGTTGTGTTTTTGTCACTGTGTAATGCATTGTTAGAAAGTTTCAGTAAATAATTTTATTATGCACGTTGGTGATGTGTGATAGAATAGAATAGAATAGAATAGAAAATGGCTTCATGCCCTTTCAGTCCTGATACACATAGGCCTTTGACAGGCCCTTTGTGCCCCATAGACTGAAGTCCAAGTCATGAGAGCCCTGCCTCTTTAATAAGATTCAGATTACCCCCAAAATTAGACTTCTGTCATCCTCAGAGTTCAATAGAAAGGAACCCACATAAGTATGTCTGATTGTCACCAAATCTTCATACTCACACAAAACATGGGCTGATGTCTCCTGTGCTCCGCATCTCGTACACACAGGACTGTCAGTCAGTCCTGTTATGTAGATATCTTCTCAGGGTGTTATGTTCAGTAAGAAGGCCCATAGCTGCCGTGGATTGCATCCTGTTAATCTTAGCAGCAGGACTGGGGCCCGAGATCAATTGCCAAGCCTGTCTTTGAATGCTGGTAAGACCCTGCCACAATGTAGTGTGCTGGTTATTAAGCCAACAATTTAAATTTTATTTATATTCTGCCTCGAGATCCCCAAGGCTGGCTCCAGTCCAACAAACTTGTGAACAGAACACCTCCCCCCCCCTTGTGAGCTCATCGGCAATTTCATTCCCATGTAATGTGTGATAAACATTACCAAAGGTTTTCACTTGAAGTTATCATGTATTGGCAGTGTTATAACACTTTGTATTCAGTTCTCTTGCAGTCCAGATGTTTAGTAGTCCATTCCTGATATTTCCGCAACTGATGACAGAGGTTTGGAAAACATTACAATAGAGAATATAACTTGGTTTGTTTGGGATGTTACAGGACAAGACTGTGGATGCACTGGCCACCATCAGACCAACAGAAGAAGTGAGAGTAGATGTAGCTAAATGGTTACAAGGTGATCCAAAACATTCATACAAAGTATGGCGACAGCATATGCCGGCAAGAGGACCTGACACACCTACAACAAAGCCTGTGAAAAAGGTACTAAAAATGATGAAGTGGTGCAGCAGAAATCACACTTTCTTTTAACTGATAGGTAGAGATTCAGATTAGTTAAGTCTGTTTGTTGGTGATGACTGTGATAATTGTTGTTTTTGTACTAGTGAAGGTAAGGAGAGTATGTCAGATACCCTGTAGAATTTGAACTTGTATTTTACAGTAACAGGGCAACCATGGACAATATAATCAGTTACAGATTTCTCCTATCCTCTTCGCCGACAGTTTATGAGATAGCCCGATATGTTGTGACTATTATGCCTTCTTTAATCGTATGTGTTACAATGACACCTGAACCTAAGGAAATAATAATATGTAACAGAAGGTGGCTTCTTTGGTCAAGCTACTCAGAGTATCTGAAGTTCTACCAGACAGGATACTGTAGTACCTTAAAGTATCCCTACTAATTGTTATTCAAAGTCGTCTTACCACTTGGTGCTTTATAACCTTTGCAATCGACTAACCACACAGAATTTTCATTTTAAAACTGCAAAAAATGGATATGTGTCATTTTGCATTGTTGATACTGTAGGAACAAATGAACAATAATTTAACCCGGTTCATGAAAATGTTAATACTTGTGGATTGAAATTGTGAGTGTAACTTTGAAGAGAGCTAAGTCTTCACCTTTTGATAGTTCCGTTTAAAACACACATGCGTGGTATAATGATCCCAGTCCTTTCTGTGTGATTGGGTTTGGTTGAGATATTTCAGTGTATTAGAAGGAGCAGGACTCCTTAATTTGACCATATTTTACTGCATTTTGAGGAGTAAAAGGTTAAAAAATATTGTGTGGATGTGCAGATTGAATTTGTGAGGGTCAAGATATGGTCTATTGGTGGGTTTTTATGAACATGGCAGTGAACATTAGTTGTATATGTAAGAGTTGCTGTCTTCATGTATATGTTCAGGAAGAAGCAAGAGCTTTGTATTTGATGGAGAAGTATGGACACCGCTGGCATCATAAGAATCTACGTGGCGTCGTGCCTTTGAGGCTGGCTGATGCTGCCTGGTTAAAACTGGTGCTGTTTAACCCAAGCTCTCGCCTTGCACGGCAAGTAGCTTGCAACATGTTGGAGAGTTTATGCCAAGTTCCTGTTCGCAAAAGAGAAGTAAGTAATATGAGGGAGTTGTTTCTAGTGTATTATGTACACTTGTCCATAGTACATGGTTGACTTCTTTTACTCGTAATTGAGGCCCATAGCATAGATGATGCTCCTGACAGGCTGGAGCCTAGTGCTTCCTATACAACTGTGGTATATTTTTGCAACATTATACAAAATTAGTAATAAAAGTGATATATTCAGGAGGTTGTTTAGCAGAAAACCAGCCATTCATCACATTGGTGTAGTGGTAATACCATGAACGCTTATTTGTGAGGTACATGGTGGCAACCTTGTGCATATTAAAAGCTATTTGACAAGTTGTGAGTGGCTCTTCATGCTTTCGTTAATGTTGGTCTGTTACCAAGTCCTTGCTTGCCCACCTTTTGGTCTGTTACCAAGTCCTTGCTTGCCCACCTTTTATGAGCATTGCATTTTGTTTTTGTTTTTTAATTATTTTATTTAATGATGCTGTCAGTTTCTGAGATCATGTAGCATTGATGATAGAAGATTGAATGAGTGTGGAGCATTGACCGAATGATACTGACAGGGGAAAACTGAAGTACTCAAAGAAAGACCTGTTCCATTGTCACTTTGTCCACCACAGACATCACATGCACTGGGCTGGGATTGTACCCATGGCCTCTGCAGTGAGAGCTGAGCAACTAACTACCTGAGTCATGGCACAGCCCACCATTTTGTTTGATAGTATATATACCTTCACTTTAAGTATCAGTAAAATAACCAAAAAATTATAAATCAAGTCCCTGACTGGGACTTAATGATTTTCCTCAGCTTCATTGTATGAATGCTGTGGTAGTGCTTTGAAAGTGACAATAACCACTTATAAATCCAAATTTATGACTATTGGTGCTACATTTCTTTGCCACATTCCGGTAATTGATACAATATCGCAAGGTGTTCTAATAATGAATGTGCTAGCAGCATTATCAGAAACTGTTAACATTGAAGTAATTGTAGTGCATTTCTGCATATATCATTGCATTGCACCTGCCATAATTTTTAATTTAAAATGTACCTTGACATTGTTGGCTTCCGATTTCATCAGTGATCCATTAACTAGTTCGCTCCTGGGGAAACAGTTACTCAGCTCCCTATGCTGAAACATCCTCAGTCCTGGTCATTCCCATACAGTAGGAGACCAAGTTCCACACCCATACGAAATAACAGGTGAAAATGTAGCTTTGTGTATCTTAATCTTAAAGTCTTGAGATAGAAAATGGGAGTACAATATGCCAGACTGAAGGAGAGTAAGTGTTCCTGGTACTTAATCTGCATTTAATGACTGTATGAATGTAATTTTGAATTACTGCCATCTCCAAATATTTTAACACCTCCACATTTTTAATGGCTGAGTTAGCGACCTTTATATTATGATTTTGCCCCGCTGTCTGTAAATAATGTACATAATCCTTGTAGGTGCTGGACCTCCTGACTGGTTTCTTGGGGGAACTGGGAAGTGCAGGAGAGAGTGCAGCTGAGTTTTTGTCTCTATACCAAAGTTTGGTACAACCACCCCCATGGAAACAGTACCTGGCAGTACGTGGAGTTCTGTTGCACTTGGCGGAATTATTAACTCGGGAAATTAAAGAACTGCACCGATTAGAAGACACGACACTGACCTCTGATCTTGCTCAAGGTAGGTTCTTGTTCTGAGGGTATAATGACTCAGCAGTCTGATTACAGTGTTATTGCTGATGAATTGTTTGTACAGAGATATACAGGATGGTTTTACATATTGTAGACAGAACTACTCCAACCCATTGTTTTTATTTATAGCTTCTTCTTTGTGTCTTAACTTGTATCATCTTGCCTGGCAATGTGTAGTATATATACAAAGGTTTGTAAAATTTAGTGGATTGGTTGCTTGAATAGCATTCATAGTGTTAGAATTGACAAGTTAACAACACAGAGCAACACAGGGGTAACTTTCTTGCAAGCATTTATTCTTTCACAATGTTAGTGGTAGGCATATTTGTACTAAAATGATGAGCTACAAGAAGTAATGTTGAAGTATGTGACAAGAGGCGGTTGGTAATTTCTAGTTCTGATGTCCCATCTGAAAATAATACTAAATTATACAAGAGCTTTCTTGACAAATAATTTTGTAAACTGTGTTGCACTTTCTGCTTGTAAAATTCATGGAGTGTTTGTAATTACATATGTATTGTTTGTAGGATATGCACTGAAGATGCTGACTGAGCTGCTGGCATCTTTCTTGGAACAAGATAGCATAAAACAGCAATATAAAGGCCGCTTAGTTGGAGCTGTCCTGAATGGCTATTTGTCCTTGCGACGTCTTGTAGTCCAGCGTACGCGACTCATAGATGATACACAGGAAAAATTGCTGGAGTTGTTGGAAGAGATGACTACAGGTACTGAAGTTTATATAACACCTTGTTTGCTGTAGTAAGAGCAGTGGGCTCAACTAAGATGGTCAGGGTTGCCAAGAGTGGGTGTGAGCTTTAGTGAAAAAAAAATTTTCAGGCCCCCAGCAGGAGCTGACCAGCTAAAAATCTTTACACTAAATTGGAAAGACTTGGGCTTTACCTGAGAGGGTTAATTTGTACAATTGACAAATAATGATACTACTGAAATAGACAAAAATTTGTAACATAGTTGGGCCCTTGTAATTTGTACTGGTTTTCTCCCCTCCTCCCACACCCCTTTTAGATACTGAAGATGCAGAGAAGGCTCAAATGACTGGAAGATGTTCTGTTTTGAGTAGATACTTACTGCAGTTTTGAATTGAGATTTAACAAGAATGTATAAAGGAACATGACACATAGTGTAGAAGGAAAAAATGATATGTACACATAGGAACACATTGTATCTAGTGTTTGATGGTTTTAAATATGAATCTTTGTGTGCAGAGAACTCAAGTAATATGAAAATTGTTTCTCGCTTTGAAAACATGGGGTTTTAATTCACTATGACCATTGATCACCAGAATACACTCTATCAGAACTTCATATTTTATAGTAAGGAGCTTAGTGTAGTAATACATATAGTCAAACACAACTATATTTGCCTCTTTTATTACAATGAGGGTTCTAACAACGACATGTTTCAGCCCTATATGTGGGCCATCTTCAGGTTGTAACTAGACTAGATCAGTTATACTAGAGTGCGTGGAGCATTCTCGGGGAATTTTGGGGTGGGGGGGTTAGGATCTTGCTATACCAAAGGGTACGATGGTCCCGTTTTATAGGTGGATTTATCATTAGTAAAATGTCGTGTCCATTTTCGATATGTCAATGGGTACTGCTCGTACGTGCTAACCTAATACAGTGATTTACCTAAAATTAATTAATAGTACATCATGTCCATTTTACCATTTATCAGTGGGTACCATTCATATGTACTCGCCTAATTACAGTGAATTAATTAATTACAATGTAAGTGTGTAATTCGGTGTTTCTCATGTTAATGTTGCTGAGGTGCATTACTTTTGACGTAGTCCTTAGTATTAATCACATCACACATCAGATTCATATTTTATGATATTTAGACCCCACACTGTATGTAATGTAAAACTTTGGATTGGTATGATAATGGTACATTTTGTGATGTGTAGGGACAGAACAAGAGACTAAGGCATTCATGGCCATCTGCATTGAGACTGTTCAAAAGTACAGTCCTCAGGATGTACGCACCCCTGTGTTCATATTTGAAAGACTGTGTTCTATAATATACCCAGAAGAAAATGATGTGGGTGAATTCTTCCTCACACTGGAGAAGGACCCACAGCAGGAAGATTTCTTACAGGTAAAGTTGCAGCCTTATATTGTTATGAATTTTGGTTCTGAATTTAAGTAACATATTGGTGGGTAAGTCAACAGGGTAAAGTCCTTTGGAAGAAGGAAGTAGTTGCTGAACTGGTAAAAAGTTGCTGGCCTTTGTGGAACCCTCAAGCACAGCACTGTATTTGGAAGGACCTGTCTTGGACCCTATCCATAGGCAGATGAATTGGATCTCATCACTGCTTTGGTTGTTTTGTGTCAGTTGAAGGATTGAGGATGAATAATAAATATGGAAGTGGTTATGGCTTCTTGTAATATACAATCCTAATATTTTTCCTGGATCTAGGAAAATTACAAAAATTTTAGTGTAGATAGGTGGCCTCTGTGTCAAAAGGTGAAAATGTGAAAACCTACATAGGCATCAGAGTGCTTACCACAGAGTTGGAAAGCCATGTATTGTTATTCTGCCATATGTAGGGAGCATACAGAATGATTCAACAAGTAAGCCACATTAATAACTGCAGTGGGGTTGTACAGTGTAGTTCTTTGACAATGATACAATGATGTAACGTGCAAAACATCACTGACATGATTTTGAACTATTTTCATCATCCCTGAAAATAAAACCGGAATATACCTTAGGGAATTTTTTGAGTAAAATGAAACCAAACACTGATACATTAGACAGGTCACAGTGCATTTACAGAATTCCATGTGAGTGTGGTAGGGAATACATTGGTGGCACTAGCAGACCGCTGAATATTGTGATAAGAGAACACAAATGTAATGTAGGAGATGGACACTTTGATAAATCTAAGCTGGCATCACATGCTGTTGAGAAAGGACATAAGATTGATTGGACAAATACAACCATGTTACAGTGTGAGGCTAACTCCATACATAGGAAATATAAAGAGGCAACACATATATTATGTTCTAACAACTCTATCAGTCAGCCTTCTTGAGACATATCTTGTGTTTGGTTGCATTTAATAGATAATGAGTGGCACAAGTGAGTAAAACTTTAATTCATGATACAAATGAATGTCTGGTGCTTGGTAGAAATGTCTTAGGTACTCTAATGGAAAGTGTTGAGTGGGTTGTTACTGCCTCACATTACATTATTATGAAATTCTTTTATTTTGTTGCCATTTTAATTGATGTGATTTTTAGTATTAATAAGAGAAAAATTTGTGTTTTCATTTTATTACAATTTTATATGGAGAATTGTATATACTATTTATTTTAGGGATTTGGATAATTTCTGTCATACATATGAATTGTACACTTGGGTTGTTCTAGATTGTATGCTGTTTCTTAAGTTTTTTGCTTTACCTGAGGATGAATGTAGTGTGCTTTCAAAATTATGTGATTGTATTTTATTTGCAATGATGATGGAAATAGTTCAGAATCATGGCAGTGAATATTTCAACACTGATGTTTTACAGTGTGGTCTTTGTATGATATTTCATTGTATAATATTTTGTGTCATTAGGGATTCACTTTTAAGGAGTCCAGCTTCGTTACCTGTGTTTCACTGTGTGTTAATTCCATTGTGTATTTTATAATGAGTTGTTAATCATCTTTCCGAGATTCGAGTTGCATGTGAATATACATTAAACAGTTGCCACAAATGAAACAGCAGTGATTATAGATTGCTTTTGCATTATAAAATCCAATCATTGTCGTCGTCATCATCATCATCCATCATATATGAACCAGGGGCGGAGAAATGGAGAACCCTGGTAGAAAACATTTTATGTAAGAGATGAGTTATACATGTTTCAGTTTGATTTATATAGCTTTTGATTGCAGGGTCGTATGCTGGGAAATCCATACAGTAGTAATGAGCCTGGTTTAGGTCCGCTCATGCGGGATGTAAAGAATAAAATCTGTCAAGACTGTGAGCTGGTGGCCCTGTTAGAAGATGACAATGGTATGGAACTGCTTGTCAATAACAAGATTATTAGTCTGGACTTGCCAGTGAGAGAGGTAAGCGTGGGTTATTTCTGTTGGAGAATTACTGCAGGTCTCACAACTAAAGTTCTGTGTACATTTCTCCTCTGTCCCATGTGTGCTATGTTCTCAACCCATGTAATTATTTTTGAGTCTTGTTCGTAATTTTTAATTTTTCAGTAGCCCTTTTCCTGGTACTACCCTTGGACTAGATCTGTTCTCAGGTACATATATTAACAAGTTACTGTTTGACATTCGACATGCATGTAGAAAGAAGTTACTGTTTCTGTGGTGTCCAGTGACTGAGAGTCAGTCAGTCTAATGGGTCCACCAGGTTAGATGCTTCTTTGCCTGAAACTGGAACCAGAGCAGCTTCTGAAACCTGTGTCTGTAAGAAATTGGGCGATGGACAAAGTCCCAAAATTGCAGATTGTGTTAGTCAACTTCTGTCTTGCTGTGTTCTCCCTTTTGGATTTCTTGACCCTTGAAGCTGGGACCGATAATTTGTCCCAAAATGTCGGTGTGGTTTTACCACTCCACGCTGTGTAATATCTTATAAGAGCACAGATCTCCTATAGTTTGGCGAGGCAGGCCTTGGTTTTGCTCCCTATGGTCTGATTCAGAGCTATCCTGTTTGGCACGGCCTGGTTCGGCGCAAGTTTAGTGAGTGTGCGGCCATCACCCTATACATTGCTTCTCAGCAGGTACTGAAAATTATGTGTGATAAGCGCAGTACTCAGTTTTCTAATGGCTGGCATTTGCAACAAGTCAAACTTGGGGACAAAGCCTGCATCAGAAGCACATGAGATTCCAAAATATCTTTAGTGACAATGACTTGGGGAGAACACACACTTTTGGGTGGCTTTCTCCTTTCAGAGATGCAGAAACTTTGTTGAAGATTGTGAGCATTCGTATGGTTGTTTTCCTGTAATATTCTGTGTTTGTAGCCTTGAAATTATATTTCTTTGTTGCATTACTTTAACTTTGCTTTCTCTAGATTTTTTTCAGCATTTTGTGTTGTAGTCCATTGGACTGGTGGTTGCATTGTGACCTTGTACTCTGAATTAGAACTGGATAACTTTTGAAAACTGTCATTTACATACGTACCTTACATTGCCTCTTGTCTAATGCTGTCATCTACAGTGTTACAGTTTTCATTTTGTTCATTAATTAATATGTCAAAGAGAATATTGTGTACTATTACTTATTGTTTATTCAATATTGGTCCTTTGTGAGTTGTCTGTATTATTTCCTCTGCCTTGTCCATTTACTTTATTTGTGTTATAATGTGTGTTATTTCAGTAAAAATTGTTTAAAAATTTGATATATGGTAAGATCAGCTTTGTTAGCATCTTGCAACAAAATATGATTTGATGTCTGTATTATTTGCCTTTTCATTATAACTACTGATGTACCTAAGAACATTCCTAGACTATGCAGCATTGTATTTGGTGTCAGCATCATGGAAAGTTACATGTATCCCCTGCTGAATCCTTTAATTCCTGAATAAGTTTTACTTTTGAAACTGTTTGTCATGTTGTGTTAAATGACTTAACTTCAGTATTGTGAGAATCCTGTTGTGTTACCCTCTTTTGTAAATTTTATTTAAGGTATTCAAGAAGATATGGGTTGCAGAAGGTGCTGAGGGTGATGCCATGCGTGTTGTTTATCGTATGAGAGGTCTCCTAGGAGATGCTACAGAGGAATTTGTAGAGACACTGGATGCAAAGAGTGAGCAGGAAGTGAATAATGAGGAAGTGTACAAAATGGCCAATGTGATGGCGGACTGTGGTGGACTACAGGTTTGTTTAAATCTTGAGCAATAACACTTAACACTAAATTGCTGTATACCCCAAATATAGTGTCAGAATTTGATTTTCAGGATGTGATTGTACTCTTCCAGATATGGTGTGGATTGTATAAGTTCAGTAGTCTCCATGTTGTCATAATATCTATCTGATCTTGCAAGTATGTGCACAGAAAGCATCATTACTTGCAGCTGACTGTTTACTGAAAATGATTGGCCATACCACAGTGAGCTGTATTTCTGAGTTCTGTCTCATTGTTTTCAAGTGGCTAATGTTGGTGGAACCTAATGTGGAACTCGTGTCATGGTGACAAATAGTTGCTGTGGAGGTGCAGTTCCTATCACAGATGTTCTGTGAAGTATGAATTGTCTGTTCTTGTCAAGCTGTTATATGAAAGATGTTTGGAAATTTTCCATGATTATGATGTCTCTTTTCTTGGCTATCACTTATGAGCATTATGGATACAAAATAAAAATTATTGGTTGGTCTGATGAAGTGTGTTGTAACTACTTCATATTTCTGGACTAAATTGATGCTGTTCATAAACTTCTTTGGACTGTACACACATTCATTCTTCACAATGATATGACAGCCACATAATATTTTGTACACTATCTGGATCCTATCGCTGTTTTCCATTCAGCCCAAACATGTTTGGGTGTTGAGTAGAGACATTATTTTATTTAAGGAAATTAAGTCCAGAAGTCAGATTGGTTCATTTTGCTCTGCTTTGGTGCATAGGCCCTACATGAAGCATTGGCAGCAGACTCTTTTTGCAGGCTTTGCCATGACCTCTCACCAAGTTCTGACCTCTTTTGCAACTTCCTCGTCTGTCATTCTCCTGCATCTCTTTCTCGGTCCTCCTCTTTACATTGTCTTTGAGGATTCCAATTCAGACTTGCTCTTCTGTGCCAGAAGAATCCTTCCTCAGTGTATGTCCAACCCACTTCCATTCCTGCACCCTGCTGATTTGAGGAGAGAGAGCATGTTTTCTTTTGATGTCATTAATGTAACAGTACATTTGTATGAAATTTTGCTCCAGAACAGGGAAAACTGCTAAGGTAAATTAGAGTTTGTTGAAAGGTGGCATTCATTGATCAGGTGTCATTTTAACCCCTTAGCCCCAAAAGTGGACACTTATATTTTACTACTCCATTTTTTAAAATGTGAATATTTTATAAACCAAAAATATAACATTATGAAATGCATGGCCTTTTGTGGAGAAAATAATGGAGATTGTGCAGCTTGCCTAAAAAAATTCATTAAGTATATTTCTTGACTAAATACATATAAAATACGGTCCCCGGAGGGTAGCAGTATGCCTGTCCTATATGTGTAGGATGCACGGGCTGAAGTGGCCAAGAATTGCCACAAGATGACCATCATTATCACCTGCCCATCTGCGTTGCTGATTGTTGAAAAAATCAATAGTCATTGCCTTGGTGCATGCACATTGATGACTGACAATATGAAAAGTGCAGAAGACAGTAAATTTTCTATTATCGTGTGCCACAAGTTTGAAAAATTTGGGCATGCAACTTGTCTCTGCCATATTCATTCCAAGACATCTTGTGGTGGCACAAACACAGAACCAACTTAACATTTGCACATACCTTCTGCAACAAGCTGAAGCAGACAAGAACTTTGAAATTAACTGTTACTGGTGATGAGATGTGGTTCTATAAGTATGATGTATGATGTCAAAGTGAAGCAGCAATCATCACTGTGGAAATAAAAATCATCCCAAAGACTGAAAAAGCTTATTGTTTGCTCTGACTATAGAGGGTTGGTGTACAAGGTGGTTCAAATATGACCGGGACTGATGTCGCCAGATTTACACACAAATCAGTCCTGGTCATATTTGAACCACCTTGTATTACATGTTTATTCCTAGAGGACAAAATGAGTCAAGAATTCTACCTGATCATGGTATGACATCTACAAGATGCAGTCTGAAAGAAATGACTGGCATGTTGGCAGGAACACAGCTGGGGTCTTCACCATGACACGTGCGTGTGCACACACACACACACACACACACGCACACACATGCATGCCTGCTCATACACTCACATTGCTGTGTGTCCAGAAATTTTCTTTTAAAACCCCAGCCACCTTAGGCAGTGGTCTGTCGCCTACAGACCTTTTCCTGTTCCCAAAATTTAAAGTTTAAAAGGATGCTCATTTGAATCAGTAGAGGAAATATATGTTTAAAAAAAAAACTAGAACAGCTAATCACAATTTCTTCAAAGTCCTGTTTGGAATGCTGAGAAAATGGGAATGTCATTGTAATCGTATTAGTACAGGAGGGAACTTTTTCAAAGGAGGTAATCCGTAATACAGTTTTCTGGCATGTATTATATCATATTGAATCCATCTGAGAACTTTTTGAATAGTCTCATTTGGGCACATTTACTGTTGGAGATGTACATTCAGTATCTTAGTATCTGATCCAAATCCCCCCCCCCGTTTAGCTTCTATACCTTGTAATTTGTACAGCAGTAAAGACTCAAAGTATGTTACTATAATAAATTTCTGTTTGTAGGTCATGCTGGATCGTCTGTCTGCAATTAAGGATATTACCCGTGCTCGGCCACTACTCCAAGTACTGCTCAAGTTGTTTCGACTATGTGTGAAAGTCCAGCGGAACCAGGAAGTTCTTACACAACCAAAACTGGGTGCCATTGGTATCTTCCTGGGTATTTTGCAGCTGTGCCTTGCTGGAGAGACTGATGCTTCACAGGCGGCCATTACTGAACAGTTACTAGATGTAAGTTCCCCATGTTAGAGTCACTTCACATTCAGTTCAGTTGCCATGAGGCATTAGGTAAGAAGTTTGTTTGCTGAAGCTGGCTTGCACAGCCATAGAAGACTTATTTCTATAATAAAACCAACAAGATGCACCAATGTATCAAATTTATTTCATTTTGGAATGACACTACATGTTTTGGACGGTCTTTCCGTTTGTCATCAGGAGTTCAAGACTGTACATACAGCAACAGGCATTTGTCAAACAGATACTGCTACTGCTTGCTAGCGGGTACCCACTAGCAAGCAGTAGCAGTATCTGTTTGACAAATTCCTGTTGCTGTGTGTACAGTCTTGAACTCCTGATTTTGGACGGAAAGACCTAGCAGGTACCCGCTAGCAAGCAGTAGCAGTATCTGTTTGACAAATGCCTGTTGCTGTGTATACAGTCTTGAACTCCTGATTTTGGACGGAAAGACCTAGCAGGTACCCGCTAGCAAGCAGTAGCAGTATCTGTTTGACAAATGCCTGTTGCTGTGTGTACAGTCTTGAACTCCTAATTTTGGACGGAAAGACCTAGCTGGTACCCACTAGCTAGCAGTAGCAGTATCTGTTTGACAGATGCCTGTTGCTGTATGTACAGTTTTGAACTCCTGATGATGGACGGAAAGACCGTCCGAAACATGTAGAGTGTCATTCCAAAATGAAATAAATTTGATACATGGTATATCTTGTTAGTTTTGCTGTAGAAATAATATTACAATGCACGGCTCTATGAACATTCAAATCCATAGAAGACTCTTTGTTTCCAATGTGTCCCACTCCACATTAATATATTGATGTTTAAAATTAAATGTAACATACATTCATCAGAACGTTAAACTTACGTTGGGTTACTAGTGTCTGTAAAGGTAAATATTTCAAATCATCATGCCTCAGCTGCAGAAGAGAATTTACCTGATAAATCCACCTTGCAAAATTCAGTAGTTTGATTGTTGTAATTCATGATTGAGTATAGTTATTTGCATTATCTTATCGTGTAATGCATGATTCTCAGCCTGACAATTCAGAATGGTGTACAGTTGAAATATGAAAAAGAAATCAAGATATCCAAAAGAATGAAGTGTATTTTGTATTTCAGATCATGGAAACAATTCTTGCAAAGGCAGCATCTCAACCATTGGAGACATTTTTGCATTTCTCACAAACGTTTGGAGGCAGTGAACATATCAGAGCCCTCTTGACTTGTACCACAGCCCAAGGTGTACGCAGCAATTCAGCTGTCCTCCTGCATCTGTCACGTGTCTTAGCAGCATTGACTTACGGGAATGCCGAGAAGATGGCACTGCTCTGTGATCACTTCTCATCTGTGACTGATTTCAACAAATTTGACTTTGAGCATTCTCCTGAGGATGAACACAAGGTACTGAAAAGTAATTCTGCGATGTTACACTTGTAGAACTACCTTACGTTTAACAGGATGGTTTGAATTAGTAGTTTTATGTTGCTTATCCATATCTAAATATGAGATGATGTTTAGTTTGTTGTAATCATGAAAGTACTTAGATAAGGGAAAGGTTTCATGTTTATAGAGGTTGTACTATCCCACTTTTTGCCTAGTTGTGAATTGGAAATAAATCAGATAACTATGGACACCTCATACTTGTACGCTTTAATTAATTGGAAAAGTAAGAGCGTTCTTGGATGTTTTGAATTACCTTACAACACTCTTCATTGCTTGCACTTTAGGATTTTTTAAGTCTATGAACTGCTGATGTACCATCCCATTATACTTCTGTATTTTTCTTGGCATCCACATTGATCATCATAAATAATTTTTTTTTATGTTATTTAAACTTGCATAAAGATATTGGATTAATTGTGGTATGCCTTGCTAGTGCGAGAGCTATAGAATCTGAAGACTATTTTACATTATTAGAAATTGTGAACTTATGTAGTGTTTAAGTTACAATTAATGTATTTTTTGTTACAAAGAACACATTTGCCATGTCATGACAGTACCATAAAATTCAGAGAGTTTGAGGTTCACTGATGATATAATAATACTGAAGTAGAAAGGAAGGCCTTGTCTGATGTTTTTGCAGGTACCATTCTTTAGTTTGCATGGGTAACCCATCTCACTTAGTGTGTAGACAGTTACTTAGAATCTGGTGTATCAAATTAAGGATTTGCAGAGGACATTTTTCTCTTTTTGTCATTGTCTATCTAGTTGACATGTTAGTTCCCCTGTTTAACTGACCATGTCTGCTTTCTTATTTTTGGATGTTTCCACAGTGGCTGCAATCTAGGACTGGCGGTAGGGGGGTATATTTTTGGTACTTACTTTATTCTCACACTAAACATGACAGTTCTGTCACATAAAAAGCCAACATCTGCTGGGGCATTCCATAGCTGTGATGTGCAGGACAGCAATAAAAGAAACAAACCTGTAGCTTCTGCACCCTTGTTTTGTGGCATTTACAGTAATGACATGTCACTGAAGCAAAACTGTGTTTTTATTCAGTATGAAGATTATTGTTATTAAGAACCTTTTATCTGACGTTATGATTCTCTTTCGTTTCACAGCTTGAGCTTTTGTGCATCCTGACAGCAAGTATTGAACGCAGTGCTATTGGAAATACATTGAAAGATCATATCATATCCCTGGGAATTGTGAGACAGGCATTAGAATATATAACAGTAAGTGGATTACCATGAGAAAGTGTTAATCATGGTCAGTCACCCGTTCTTTATATGAAGTCTTGTTTGATTTTTGAGTTTTCCGTGTTCTTCGTCTGTGTTGTGGTTGCTAGTTGTTCATAACCATTTTTAGGATGTGTATAGCTGGCATTATGATGCCATGGTGTTAATTAACAAAAATGATGCAAGATGTTACATCCATTTGTGTTAGTAGTTTGTGTTTGGTCAGTGACTGTTTGCCATAATAAAGAATACGTTTGAGTGCAGTTTAATGTGAAACCAGGACAGTGGGTTTTCACTAGTCATCTGTATTTTTAGCACCTTGTGTTTTGTTTATTTCAGATACGTGGTAACTTCATAATATTCCTGGAATCACTTTATTTCTGAGAAATACAAAACAGTACAATCACATAAGTGAAATTTTCTTCGCAATAGTCCCCTTGTGCAACTATACATTTCTACCATTACACTTTAAAAGTGTCAAAAACATTCCTAAAAGTCATTTTTTGAAAGCCTTTTAACTCTTCCATCACATTCTTAATGATGCCAGTAGCATCACAAAAGTGCCGACCCTTCCATGCTGATTTCATTGTAGGGAACAGGTAAAAATCAGCTGGAGTGGGTCAGGAGAGCATAGGGGATGCTGCAGTGTTGTCACATTGTTCTGTGCTAAGAAATCCTTGACCAAACCCAGCTGATGTGCTGGCCATTGTCATGAAGGAGAAACCAACTGTTGGTTCTCCATTTTTCAGGACATTTCCTTCTGACTGCTTCCCTAAGGCAACAAAGGATGTCAGTGTACATTCTTTTATTCACAGTAGAAATTCCTGTAAATTATACCAGCAAATTCTGGGAACTGTTTGAAGTTACTATATACAGGTCTTCCAGTATGTTCCTTTGGTGCTCATTACAGCCAAATAGTTGTAGATAGATCAAAAGTACACACATTGTACACCGTAGCATCTACATGCTGTATTACTTGGGGGAAAGGTAAATGGCAGTAAGGGTATGTCAAATTTCGTCTCATATTATTCACTTGTAATGATATCTTGTAGATGCATGCACCATGTGTGAAGCCAACTTTGATGCGGACTGACAGTGACGATTGGAAAGAATTCATTTCGAAGCCAGCTTTGAAATACATCTTGCGCTTCCTGACAGGGCTTGCCACTGAACATGAGCCGACTCAGGTGAGAGTTAAGTGATAAAATTGTTTAATATGTGTATTACAGTACAAGAAAATAATTGTCAGTATTAGTTTTCAAACATAATAATGTGAGTGACAGTTTGTCAAGCTGAGAAAGCTAATCCATTTTTAATTTTATCCTGTATCCTTCTTGGTCTTCTAGGTGGTGTCTTTTCCAAGCAGTTTCTCAACCAGAGACAAACTTCCACTTTAAGTAATACCAAAAATGTCATGCTTGATCCCTCTTAGATCCATAAATATTTACCTAAGGACTTAACTGTTAAATTTTTTGTAATTTTTGTTCTTCCCTCAGCGTAGGAGATGTATACTTCATGAATATACGTAGTTGCCTCCCTGCCTTCGTGATATTTGAGATTTGTAAAGTAGGGAAATTCTAACAACTTTTAAACTGAACAATAACTAGCATCTTCTGAATTTGTAAGTCTTCTGTTTTTATCTTGAAATCTTATTTCTGTTGTATATAACAACTGAACATCAAGTTCAGCATTAATGAATTGAGTTCAAACAGCAGTATGATCTATTTTTGTTATCTTTGTAAATAACCAACCTGACACACAATTCTTTTTCTTATATTCGTTTATTCCAGTTCTCTACATGTTTCGAGCAACCAAGTGCTCATCATGAGGAGAGTCAATTGTATCAGTATGACCTCTTGGTACATGTCATTCTATGTAGGTGACCGTGTGGTAGGTAGGTTTAGTCCCATCTCAACCTGCATACCACACAGTCACCTATGTAGAGTGACATATACCAGAGGTCATATTGATACAATTGTCTCTCCTGGTGACGAGCACTTGGTTGCTCGAAACATGTGGAGAATTGGAATAAACAAGTATAAGAAAAAGAATTGTGCATCAAGTTGGTTATTTACAAAGATTGTAATAAGATGCACGGTCAACAAAACTTAAAATTCTATATTTTTTGTTCTCAGACATTGTAATTTATTCTGCCACTTCAAATGGTTTATTAATTATGTTAACAACAATTGCAGTATTCCTTGCTGTTAAATTACACAGAAGTCCATGTTGCTACTATGACTTTTGGCTCTGCAAATCCACAGGCTGGATAACCATGAAATTGAGGTACAATTCCTGGCAGTTGTAAGAGAATTTTTCCAAAGTGTCTGGACCAGCTTTTGTAGCTTGTGGGGGGGGGGGGGGGGGAACTTTTTCTGTGGGGTGAGTTGGCTTGGTTTTGAGGCACGCCATTACCCAGATATAAAAAGGGTGGTGGTGGGGTTGTGCGTGGTGG
>Ga0123357_10001296_pt1 | contig 26367 bp, 24 predicted proteins | sample TergutEmb28metaG_FD_89873 | JGI IMG/M metagenome (GOLD analysis project Ga0123357, IMG submission 89873) | Embiratermes neotenicus P4 segment gut microbial communities from Petit-Saut dam, French Guiana - Emb289 P4 | ecosystem: Host-associated > Arthropoda: Insects > Digestive system > Gut ...
GTATTCATATCAAATCCGACTGTGTATATTTCCGGGACGACATTGGCCGGAAGCATATCCGCAGAGGGAAATGCTCCGCTTATAGGGCTGAGTTGTCCCAGTATGAAATTCTTAGCATCTACAGCAGCCCTTTGTCCGGTATAAGAAGGGGCGCCGTTGCCGTCTCCTCCGATAGAGCCGGCCAAGTCGCCTGAGTACATGCCTGTTCGCGTGGACAACAATGCTTTCTGTATATTTGTATATGTATAATATGATGCAAGCGGCGGGTTGATGTTTTCGGTAGCAGTCTGAGGCTGTCTTACCGTATTATACCATGTATTATATATATTAGTGTCTCCCAAAATATAATACTGGTTAGCTCCGCCGTCAGACATTAGCACTATGAAATACTTTGCTTTTGATCTTGCAACAGGATCTGTAATAATCTGATCAAGTCCGGTAGAATCTTTCAGTATTTTATACGCTGCGAGAAGACCGCCCTGGGTATTTGTACTTCCGTTAGCCGTTAAGCCGTTAATGACGGAGCTTACGCCGCCGGAAATATTGAGACTATTAGAGCCAAAGAAATAGCCTCCGGTGGAATTTGTCTTAATTGCCCCAGTATAGCCATATGTAGCTATAGCCAGCGCATTCCGGTCTCCGCCTGTTGACGGATCAAGAAAACTGCTGGCGAATTTTGTGGCGGCGTCTTTAAGAGTATTGATTTTAGGGGTGCTGCCGCCGCTTGGGTTGCTGCCCATACTGCCGGATGTGTCAAGAACCAGCACGCAGACTATCGGCGCGGGCGGCGGCATGATTTGGTCGCCCTGAACTTTTAAGGTAATATCAAATGTGTCGTTCGGGTTTTGCCCTGTGCCTGTGTCTACTGCTGCCGATTTGTTCAAAATGTTCTGCCAGGAAAAGTAGTTGTTATATTCGGAACTGTACTCGCTGGTCACCGTATCCTGCTGATTTTGCTTATAGGATTCCACGTGCGTTGTGTCGAGCGGGGAATTAGGACCGTTTACATGGTTGTTCCAGTCTGTTGTATCATCCGCCATGACTATTGGGGGAATCGACGCGAAGACGATGGCAAAAATCAAGACATACGCTTTAAGTCGTTTCGATATCCTTTTGAATATTCGCATGATTAATTCTCCTTAATTCATGTATTTGTCGCAATTAAATAAATTTCATTTATCATACCTTTTTCACGTCCGGTTGATTATTTTCTTAAGTTTTTATTTGTACAATAATTTTAAATTTACTTTAATTTTTGCGATCAGACAGGAGAATTATCTTTTCCGGTAAACAAAACGCCGACAACCGGGCCCTTTGGTTATAGTCGCTTTATTTAAGAATTATATAAGTTCTAATCCGTAACTGCGCATAGTCCTTTAAATTTTACGTTAATCTGTATAGTTAGGTAAATTGAAGAATATTAATTGAAATTGAAATAAAATAAACTAAGTTTTACAATCGTTGCACATCATGCAAAACTTAGAAAAAGCTTAACATAACTATATTAAACCAATATTATTTCAAATTAAGAGTTAATTTTTAAATTTTTCTTAAATTTAAGATTGGTTTCATATTATTTTTAAAATTATTTAAAAGTCTATTTACTTAAGAGAATATTAAAATAAAATCCGCGTAAAATGTTGAATTTACGAGTATTAAGATATACTTAAAAATTAAGGGTTTTTCTACATATATGGGAAAAAATCCACATATCATTCAGATTTCATACATATATGCACAAAAACATGGGCTAAAATAAGGATTATTTCGAGCCTGAAAATGGTAAAAATTTTATAAGCTTAAATATGTTAAAATTATCATAATTGACAAAATATTCAAAACATGATATTATGATAATATTCAAAAAGAAGTATGATATAAAATATTAAGGAAAGAAAACTTATGGAGTCTGAAAACGAATATAAAAAAAGAGCGTCGCTGACAAATATGCTCGCCATGGCAAAGCGCCTGCTTGATGTGTCGATAAAAGAAAAAGGCGTATACGCCGATTTTACGATGGGAAACGGCAATGATACGCTGTATCTGAAAAAAGCGTGTCCGTCGGGAACAATCTATTCTTTTGACATACAGAAAAGCGCTTTGGAAACAACAAAAAAACTTTTGGAAGTCGAAGACTGTTTTGACGAAACTGTGCGTTTGATTTGCGATTCCCATGTGAATCTGAAAAAATATATACATGAGCAGTTGGACGGCGCGATATTTAACCTCGGGTATCTTCCGGGCGGCGACAAGTCTGTTACGACGCGGACAGAATCCACGCTTAAATGTCTGACGGATGCGCTCGAAATCTTAAGAATCGGCGGCGTCATAGTTGTCAGCGTTTATCCCGGGTATGCGGAGGGTGCAAGAGAAGGCGAGGAAATTTTAAAATTTGCGCAGGATCTCGACCATAAACAATTTGACTGTTTGTATCACCGTTTGATAAACATACCGGACGCGCCGTTTATTATCGCATTCCAGAAAAAGATGACGATTTTAAATGCGTAGGGGCGGGCGCCCACGAGCGAAGTTCGTGATAAACCCGCCCTCACGTAAAAAATTCACGTCGCTTCAACCATTTTGCGTATGCTGTTTATCGCGCGTTTTCTGACCTGCCATACTCCCGAACGAGTCATTTGCAGTTTCTGCGCTATCTGTTCGAGAGTTCTCCCCAGAAAATAATATTGTATAACAGTCGTATATTCGTCAAACGGCAGATGTTCGAGAGCTTTGTGTATATCTTCGAGCATAATTTTCTCTTCGATTATAATGTCAGGCGATTCGTTTACATCTGTCTGCAAAGTGTCCATAATGCTTTGGTTTTCATAGTTTTCGTTTATATAGTCGAGAGACGTTATGCGGTACGGGTTTTCAAAATCAATGTTTTCATCCTCAGATTTCAATCTATCTTCATTTATCTTTTTTCTGACTTTGTAAGGCAAAGCGATAAGGCTTGATTTCCTCAGATAATCTATTATGGATCCGTGAATTCTCCAGCGTGAAAATGTCTTGAAAGCGGCGTTTCTGTCTTTGGAATAAAACTCAATCGCCTCTATCAATCCGATTACCGCACTCTGAAATATATCCGACATTTCCTGGGTGTTTCTGCATATCGGATAGATATTTTTCACGGGTTTATATAACAGATATAAATAATGCTCAACCAATTTGTTCCTGTTTTCTATTGTTCTGTCTTCTTCGTAATTCCGCCATAATTCTACAATGTCATATTTTTTCTTCAAATCTTTTATTTTTTCGTATTTCATAAAAATATAAAAATCCGGCTTGATATAATCAAATTCGCGCAGTTCCGTTGAACTTGCTCGAAAATTCTCAAACTCTTTGAGTTTGTCGAATTTTCGGCATGTTCAGCTGTTACACGGAACAAGCAGAAGCTGATTATATTATTAACACGCACACCTGACATATATTTATTATAATCATAAAATATAATTTTATTAGTAAGAAAACATGACAAATCCGCCATGTTTTTTTAATTTAAAATTTTAATTATTGAGACTGACCGCACATATAAACAATATTGTCCATTCTTGAAACGGCAAATAATATATCGTGTAATACAGGAAGTTCCATGTTGAAATCAATTCCGAAATTAGTTGAGTATATGCCTGCGAAGCCGTCTGTCAGTATTTTATTATATATGCCTGTAATTTCCTCGAAAAGCCGGCATTTAGAATCTTTTTGACTGTTAAACAGACTGCGGATTATAAATACAATCGCCGTCATTTGCTGTTGGGATATTATAGTATCAAGATGCGAAACATTGGCTTTATTAATGCCCACATATATTTCTTCGTCAGTCACGGCAATAAATTCGCGGATTCTGTTTGTTTCCTCATCTTTTTTGAAAGTCATCATCGGATCTTTTCCAATTGTTCTGTCTAAACGCCATTGAATTGATTCTCTGTCATTGACTGTGAAGAAATCAAACGTGTTCTGTTTTGTCTGCGCGACTTCTTTATTATAGTTATAAATACGGTAATCTTTCATAATATAGACGTTGTCCGCCAAATCCAGATATTCGCTGCTGCCGCCTATAATCAATACCGTCGATATTCCCGTATCCCTGTAAATCTGCCGCACACGGTCAGTAAACGGCACAATCGGGTCGTCTTTTATGATTTTCTTCATGCGCGCGTCGCGTATCATAAAATTCGTCGCTGTTCTGTCCTCGTCTATCAGGAGCGCGCCGCATCCGAACGAGATTGCCTCCATGATGTTTGCGGCTTGGGACGTGCTTCCGCTGGCGTGCTGTGTAGTAAAAGTTTTCGTGTCAAGACCGCTCACGTTCCGAATAAACGGCGAAATGTCTAATGACGTCACGTTTCGTCCGTCCTCCGCCGCAATCTTGCACGCGTTCTCACTCGTAATGCAATATTCGCGTCCGTCGCCCGGTATATGGTCGTATATGCCGTGCAGCATGGCGTCGAGCAAAGTGCTTTTTCCCGAATATCCGCCGCCGGTAATGACTGTGACGCCTTCTTTGATTCCCATGCCTTTCAGCGCAAGCCCATCTGACAAATGCAGTTCTATTTCGTCTTCGGGCGGCGACATAAACGGCACAGCTCCGAGCAGCTTCAGCCCTTGCTCGTCGCGGGGCAGAATACTGCCGTTTGCGATAAAGCTGACTAACCCTTTTTCTTTAAGCATCTGCCGTATTTCCTGCTGCCGTCTGTACACTACAGCTTTTGCCTCATAATCATTTACGTTAAAAAGCTTGACGAAATCGCATATAGCGCGCGCCAATTCTTTTTGTACGATTCTCGCGGGTATTTTTTCGGCAACAACAGTCCTCTTTGACGCCATGAGTATAGGAAATCTAATTACTATTGAAATATATACGAAATCATTTTTTACATACGAACTGTTCCGTAATATTATTTTTTGATTCGGCTCATAAATATATATTTTACCCGTATATTTTTCTTTTCCCGTATTGTGTTCTTTTTCAAGATATATATTCTCTATATATTTCGCGAATTTTCTTAAACAATAATCGGCAGTCATTATATCAAACTGACGGTCGTGAGAAGCAATACCTAACATATTCAATGGAAATCCGAGCGTGAATTTCACGAACTCGGGAGTTGTTTTATGAGTTTCACCGCACGCGATTGTTACGCCGTTATAATTGTATTTGTTATCTCCGGTATATAATCTCCGCAGAGACGCGACGTCTTCTAAACCGCATGAACCTAATATGCTTATTAATCTGTTAATAGTTTTTCCTCCAAAATTAATTTTTACTGTTGAACTGAACGTGTTCAGTATAGTTGTTATTTAATAAACTTAAAAATGGGCATAAAAATAACACACCCTAAAGTGTGCGTTATTAAAAAATAATAATATTTACACATTTAAGATTATTGACGGAACACCGAATAAAAGGCAGTAACTGCCGTCAGTTATTCAATATTCCAATATTAAGTTTTTTAGTTTGAAATCACCATACTATTTTTCATTTTAAACAACCCCCTGCAGTTAAAATTATTTTCAGATTATATAAAAACGAATAAAATTCGTTTTTAATATTTATATTATACACACAAAAAATCATTTTGTCAATACAAATATTCATTTTTAATAAAATTTTATATGCGTCCTCAAAATGTTTATTATACCGTGTAATGAATTTTTATTTGTGCGTCTTTTTTATCTTCTTTATCTTCGTCTATATGGATTATGCTGCCGCCCATTGCAATATAAAAGTCGATTGCGTTTTTATTATATTTATTTACCGAAACAAAAAATTCGTTGTATCCATTATTTATAATATCAGCTTTTGCGATTGAAAACAGCTTTTTCCCTATCCCAATTCTTTGATATTCTTTTAATATATAAAACAATCCGATATCCTGTTTGTATTGAAGAAACGGTCTGTACGGCTCGCCGCAGCTTATAAAACCGACAATTTTCCCAGCATCCTCAGCAACATATAAGGAAATTTTTGGATTTTCAATTATTTTCTCAAAAGTCTGTCTGTTTTTCTCAACGTCATAATTATCTATTGCTTTATCCGAATAAATCCCCCTGTATGTCGTATTCCAGACCTCGCCTTTTAGTTTTGCGATTTCGTAACAATCTTCTTTTGCCGCAATTCTATAAGTTATATCGTTCAATTTTTGCACCACCTATATGTGTATCAAAATATCTGATGAGTTCTTCCAACACAATTTTATCACGGTATTGAATGTATTTCTGTTGATATGTTTGAGGATTTTCACTTAAAATAATATCTAATGCGTTTTGGGGAGTGTGCCATTGCACCTGAGTCTGTTCTTCAATTTCCTCTGGCGTCATTTGCGGCAGTCCCTTTTCCCCTGTAAGTCTCGCTATGTAATAATTTGAAATTTGAGTAAAATCATGCAAAGCACGGCTTTCGCTGATATATCCAAGTTCGTATACAATTTCACATTTGCACCCGGTTTCTTCAAGGATTTCTCGTTTTAACGCATCTTCCAAGTTTTCGCCTTCCTCAACGCCGCCGCCCGGAATAGTGTATAAATCAAACTTACCCATATATAGTAAAGCCATTTGTCCGGCTTCGTCTATCAGGATTGCTCTTACCGCTTTTCGCGGTATCGCATTTGAAACTTCTGCTTCTGTCATACCACAAATTTCTTTATCAGTTACTAATTTCAATAACTTCATAAATTAATCCTCTGCACAAAATAATATCATAAAAATAAAGAAATATATATCATTTTATATTAATTATATTGAAACTGTTTCACAATAAGGCGTGATTATGATTTCATTTCGATAGATTCTGTAATATTTACATGATATAATCAAAAATAAAAATTTTGAAACACCCAATAATTTAACGCTTTTAATCGTGTTAATACTGAAAACAACGGAAAAATTTATATTTTAAACTGGAGATTGATTATGGATTCAAAATTTATCGCTCCTTGCGGCATGACTTGCTGTGATTGTTTACTTGCAAATAATGAGATTAATGATACTGCCAAGAAATTTAAAGAAGCAATGGAGTCCCATGACTTTATCAGATTCCTAAAACATTTTAGTAAAATAACGTCATTGCCCTTTTTTCAGGATTTCAAACAAACAGATGAATTTATGAATATGCTTAACAAGATTATTTCGATGAAGTGCGATAGTTTATGTATGGAAGCGAGAGGCTGTTCTGTTCCGCAAGCGGATGAAATAATGGTCGGTATGGTAAATAAAGCTCATAAATGTGATGTGTTGGTCTGCATAGAAAGTAAAGGTGTCGAGGGCTGTTGGGATTGCAGTGAATTGGAAGACTGTGACAAGAAAAAAATGTTTAACCGTACATACGGAAATTCTCCTGTGGAAACCTGTAAAATTGTCAGAGATAAAGGGAAAGAAGCCGTAGAACCAAGAGGCAACAAATATTACAAATGGCAGCAGTAAAATAAGAGATTAGGTGTGTTATATGTGAACCATAAGAAAAGAACTATGTAAAAATTTCTGCTAAAACCCTCTTTAGTAAAGAGGGTGGCGTCGCAGAACAGTGCTAGAGATGGTAAAACTACGTTGGATGCGACGACGGGTGTTTTGTTCCTTGCCTTTTAACAAAACACCCGTCACGCAGTTTAACGTAGTTTTATAAATTTTATTGACATCTCGCGTGCCACCCTCTTTGCTAAAGAGGGCTTTGACAGAAATCCTTATGTATGTCTCATTATATAAGCAAAATTTACATCAAACCGAGTTCAGTTGCTTTTTCACGCACCGACTTGAAGTCCAGAAGCGCGTCGGCTTTTTTCGGCGGGTCCCTTAATAACGCCGATGGGTGATATACCGCGGTCATGTGTATTTCGCCTTTCCTGAACCATTTGCCGTGTTCCGACGAAATTCTGAAATCAGGTTTTATAATCCGCATTGCGGAAATACGCCCTAAGCAGACAATAATTTTCGGATTAAGCAGTTTCGTCTGCAATCTCAGATAATCAATACAACTGTCCTGTTCGGATTCTTGCGGGTCTCTGTTGTTAGGCGGACGGCATTTCAACATGTTTGCTATATATACGTTTTCAAGATTAAAATCGAAGTAGTACATATATTTGTCCAATAATTTCCCGGCTCTGCCGACAAAAGGCAGACCCTCACGATCCTCTGTTTCGCCCGGAGCTTCTCCGATAAACATAATTTTTGCGCTGTGAGAACCTTTGCCGAATACAAGGTTTGTTCGCGTTTTATAAAGCCCGCATTTTTTACAGTTTAAACAAACTTCTAAAAGTTCTTTCCATTCATCCTCAAAGTTTATGATATTCTTTATATCATCGATATTTTCATTTGTTATGTTAATCATATATAATTATTTAAATATTTCGGAAAATGTCTTGACAGCATCAGCCGATATTATTTTTTTTGCGTGTTCGTCCAAATAAAAACTGAAAAACGGATTGTTTATAAAAGAACCGTATTCGCTTATTAAATCAAGAACCTGTTCGCCGCTGTCCTCTATGTATAAATAATATTTCCCCTCGTCTGCGAATATATCGCTTTTTCCGTTATACCCAATCAGTATAAGCTGCCGGCATGCTTCGAATAAAGTCTCGGAATTTTCAAACATATACAGCAAGCGTTTTTTCTTCAGTCCTGTGTATTTTTTATATCTTTTTTCGTATATGTAAGGGTCGCTTTTCGGTATGACTTTTTTAGTGACAAATATTATGCAGCCGTCGGCTTTCTTGTCCACCGTAACTTCCGTCTTATCGGCGGGCGCGTCAAATCCGGTCTGCCGTTTGGCTTTGTCGAATATCTCCCAAAAGACGCGTTTTGTAAATTTTGTATTATCGTATTCCATTTCATCAAGAGTTATATCCATAGATTCTATATCTTCGTTTGTTAGCGCAATTTTTAATTTGTTTTCGCTGACTAATTTAAATTCCACATTAATACATTCCTTTCTGTGAGGCGGATTTTAACTGATTTTTATAAGCGGATATTTACTTTAAGTAGTTTATTATCAGAATTTTATATAATAACACATGTGTTCAGTAATTTTCACGTCTTTTATTTTATTTGATACGGAACTATAATATACTCCAATATATTATATTATAGTACTTTTGAATATAAAATGTCACCTCTAAATATATGGTATTATTGCTATTTTACGGCATAAATGTTATAAATATATATGTAAAAATGTAAAAATTTATACATATATGGTGTATTTTAATATTTATTTAATTATTGTCAGTTTTTAAACTTATTTTTATAGAAAATATATAAAAAATACTTGACTTTGATTGAGATATTGTGTAAAATTAAATTATAAATTATTTAAAACAAAAAGGGGGCAAATATTTATGCGCTACGGAAACTGCATATCATATAAAGATACAAACCGTATAAAAATTTTAAAAAAGGCGGGGTTTGATTATGTAGAAACTCAGCTTGCCCCGTTATATACCGCGTCGCAGACTGAAATCTTAGATTTTTTGTCCGCTACTGAAAAAAACAATATTAAATGCGAAGCTGTAAATGTTTTATTTCCCGGCGATATAATCCTCACTGGAGAAACGGCGGATGTAGAATTCGGCAAAGTCAGGGATTATATAAGTAAGATTTTTGAGAAAACCAAGGATTTCGGTTATAAAATCGTAGTATTCGGGAGCGGGGGGGCGAGAAAGTGCCCCGACGGTTTCCCTAAAGAGAATGCAATCCGTCAGATAATTCAGGTAATATATAACGCTTTAATCCCAGCCGCCGAGAAATATGATTTTACGCTTGCGATAGAAGAATTGAACAGAGACGAGACAAATATTATAAATACGGTCGCCGAAGCCGAACGCATTGCAAAGTTGGCGAACAATCCCCGCGTAAAAATCCTCGCGGACTTTTACCATATCGCTTTGGAAAACGACGATATTGAATCGCTGGCGCAAAAAGGCGGTATATTGGCGCACTGCCATATAGCGAACCCATATAAGCGTTTTTATCCTCACGCGACGGATAAACTTGACGCTATAAACCTATATCAGAAGTTTTTTGACACTCTGCAAAATGCGGGATATATTCAAAACGGCAGGCTCTCAATAGAGGGAAATCTCGGGGGTCGCGGAGACTTGAACGCCGATAATATCAGAGAGAGTTTGGGGGATTTGTCGGGTTATTCTGCGGAGGATATAATATTTTATGAGGAATCTGCGAAATCTCTTGATTTTATGCGCAGATTGGAAGCGGCAAGTTATAGGGCGAGTGGGAAATAATTTATATAACACGGGAGATTTAATTATGGATAAACACAAACTGGCGGCTTGCGGGATTGATTGCAATGAATGTGGTCACTATATGCTTGCAATGAAACATGATTTGAAATCAGCGGAATATTTGGTTGAATATTTTAGAGATGGAGGATGGATTGGGAAAAATGACGGGGCAGAAGCGGTATTGAGAAAAGTCCCGATGTGTAAAGGTTGTTGGTCGGATTTTGTCACCTGCAACGCCAACGATTGCTTACTACGTCCTTGCTGTGTAGAAAAGAAAATCAATAATTGCGGCGAATGCGGTGATTTTCCATGCAAAAGGTGCACAGATTTTATGACGGACGGGCTCGAGCATCATAAAAAAGCGATGGAGCATTTAATGTCGATACATAAAACTATATTTGACAAATAGTATAAGTATAAACAATTAATATAAATAAAAAATTTTAAAAATCAAAAGGAGAAGATTATTATGATTTTAGGCGTATGTTGCGGAACCGATGAAAATACGGTGACAATGATGAAAGAAATAGGCTACAGGTATGTTGAATCTGGTATCCGCGGATTTTACGAGAATAAAGCAGGTCTTGTCGCGACTCTGCGCGCGCTCGACAAATACAAAATCCGCTGTGAAGTCGGACAGCACCCATTCCCGGGGGAATATGACCCGTCCGGCAAACAGTCAAAAGAGGCTCTTGAAAAAATCCGCGATTACATGCACAAGTTGATAAGTTCTACGGCAAATCTGAACATGGAAAAACTCGTAATGGGGGCGGGAGGCGCAAGAGTTCTGCCGTCGCCGGACAAATACGACAATGTTATGGAGCAAATGGCGGATATATGCAAATACGCGATATCGCCAGTTTTAGACGAGTTCGGCATAATTCTCGCTATAGAGGGATTGGTTAAAAACGAAACGACCATGCTGAACACAACTGCGGACACCGTCAGGCTCGCAAAACTCACAAACCTGCCGAATATAAAAGTGATGGCGGATTTATATCACGTCGCAAACGAGAACGAAAATTTCGCCGATTTTGTCAACTATAAAGGCTATATTATGCACTCTCACATAGGCAAGCCTGTTCCGCGCGTCATGCCGTCAAACGGCGACGGATACGACTATAAGCCGTTCTTCGACGCTTTGCGTTCAGCCGGATTCAACGGCAGAATGTCGGTCGAAGCCGGATCTTCCTGCGACGATTACAGAACAAGTCTTGAACGCGCGTATATTGCATTGGAACCTTTGCTGTAATTTTATACTGCATATCTCGGAATCTTTGTTTGTAGGGGCGGGGTTTTCCCGCCCTTGAACCCAAACCCGCCGTTGCGCACGGGCGGGAACCCCCCTATATTTTGTGCGATTCGTCAGTATCGTAAAATTTATCTTGACTTTTTATAAAATTTGTGATATAGTGTAAATATAAACTTATTATTTGATTTTTTATTCATGAAAGGAGTTTAACTGAAAGTATGTTAAGTATTGTATTATTGGCGGCTGCGACTTAAAATTTAATAACAGGCATAATAAATTTCAGGCGTGATAACGTCTCATATTGTTATGCCGTTGTATAAGTAAACCTTCAGTAATACTATAACATGGCGTTGTAGCACACTTATGGGTGTGTTATTTTTGTGCCTGTTCAGAATAAAAAATAAATTAATAATAAGAGGTCTGATAAAATGCAAAACGAAATGATGATGAAAACTTTTGAAATCGTTGATTTTAAATATATTATTGAAAAATTGTGCGGATACTGCAAAACAGAAGCCGCAAGAAAAATGTATTCGGATTTGACGCCGTTCATGTCTCCGACAAAGGTAATGGCAAAATTGTCGGAAACAAGCGAATCCCGCAATATTATCGAAACTTTGGGCGCGCCTCCGGCAGTATTGACCGATAAAATTGACGGATATGTTGAAATGTGCGGGAAAGGCGAATTTTTGACGCCGGAAAAATTTGAGCAGATTGCCGCGTATCTCGCTTCCGTCAAACGTCTGCAATCCTATCTTAACCGCGCTGTAAAAAATATGTTTTCTCTCGGGGCTTACGCTGACGAACTTGACTCTGCCGAAGAATTGAAAGACGAGATTCAGCGTGTTATAGTGAACGGCGCAGTAAGCGACGGCGCAAGCGTCGAATTGCGCTCATTCCGGCGGGATATTGAGATTCTCAAAGCGCGGATAAAAACAAAGGCTGAAGATATATTACGGCACAACAAAGAATGTTTTTCGGAACAGTATGTCACGCAGAAAAACGGGCGTATATGCCTGCCTGTGAAAAAAGAATATAAAAACAGAATAAGCGGTGGAGTATGCGACATTTCAGCGTCCGGTCTGACAATATTTATCGAACCGTCGCAGATAGCAGATATGTCGAAAGACCTGGAAGAACTGATAATAGCAGAACAATGCGAGGTCATTAAAATCCTGTATTCGCTGTCTTCTCTTGTGTCTGATTACGCTTTGGTTTTCAGCAAAAATAACAATAACATTAATGAGCTTGATTTTATTTTCGCAAAAGGGCATTTGAGTATAGATTTGGATTGTATAGAACCCAGAATGAATACGGAAAGGCGTATCAGTATCAAAGAGGGACGCCACCCGCTAATAGATAGAGGCGTCTGCGTGCCTTTGAATTTCGAACTGCGTTCTGATATAAACGGCATGGTAATCACCGGACCGAATACGGGCGGTAAAACAGTCGCGATAAAAACGGTGGGCTTGTTCAGCATTATGGCGCAATGCGGTCTGCATGTCTCGTGCAAAGAAGCCGATATATGTATGAATAATATTGTTTTATGCGACGTCGGGGACGGACAGAATATACAGGACAATTTATCGACTTTTTCATCGCATATTATAAATATCAAAAATATTCTCGAAATAGCGTCGGACGAAAGTCTGATTATAATCGACGAACTCGGCGCGGGCACAGACCCTACAGAAGGAATGGGAATTGCGATAGCCGTTATAGAATATTTAAAAGATTTGGGCTGTAACTTTATTATTACAACCCATTATTCAGGCGTGAAAGAATATGTCGATTCCTTTGATTCCGAAGAAAAAATCATAAACGCGCGAATGGCGTTTGACCGTAAAACCTTACGTCCGTTGTACAGGCTGGAACTTGGGAAAGCTGGAGAGAGCAATGCAATCTATATAGCGAAAAATTTAGGGTTGTCCGATAAGATAATACGCAAAGCGTATAAAAGCGCATACGATACGGACAACATACCGTACGAATTGCTTTCAAAAGAATCAAAAGAAAATACCGGAATTAAGCCAAATATAAATTTCACACCGAGATTAGAAAAAGAACAGAAGAAAATTCACGAAGCAAATCCCCACGCAAAATCGTTTTCACGCGGCGACAGCGTCTTCATATCCCCCAATGACAATATAGGCATCGTTTATAAAGAATCGGACGAATTCGGAAACTTAATATTGCAGGTAAAAGGCGAATCGGGAAACAAAAAAAGAATAACTGTAAATCACAAGAGATTACGGATACTCGCTAAAAGCGAGCAGTTATATCCTGAAGATTATGATTTTTCGATTATCTTTGATTCAGTTGAAGTCAGGAAAGCCCATAAAAGCATGTCCAAACGGCATGACGAGAATCTATCAGTTACTGTCGATGAGGATTAAATTATACTTTACCCTGACGTCTATTTCGTCCTCGCCCGGAACCTCGAAATAGTGGTAAATATCCTCGTCGTGGACAAGGAAAAAATCAGATTTTCCAAGCCGCACAGTTTCGTTGCGTTTTTGAATATTCACCAACCGCTGTTCTTCCGGCGTGTCGATGTAATGCAGTTCGCACTCTACGCCCATACCGGCGTAGAATTTACGCAATTCGTCGCGTTCCTGCCGGGGCCAGAAACCGTTTTCGCAAATGACGACCGCGCCCGCTTTTGCCGCTTCGCCCGCCTTGCGTTTAACATAATCCTCAACCCGCGAGCAGTATTTTTGATATTGTTCCATGTCGTTCTCGTATAGTTCCGCTCCGAACAAATCGAGCATGAGTTCATCCTGACTGATGTTTACGGCGTTTAATTGTTCTGAGAGTTTATCGGCATAAGTTGTCTTGCCGGAGCCGATTTTGCCGCAAATCAATATTACTTTTCCCATATTTTCACCTTCAATCTTTCAGATTAATTCTCAAACTTTCGGCGATATGCGTTAATTCTTCATTTGTGACTGCATCGAAGTACAACTCAATTTTTACGAATTTATTTATATCGCGGTTATAACCTAAAATCCCCCTGTTATATAGATTTATACGCAGATTGCCCTCGATGGTTTCCTGCTTAAAATGCGAAAAATCTGTTATATCAGTTCCGTCAAAAAAATCGCTTCTGTAATATGATAAAACTGTCGCGGTTCCTTCTTGCCAGTCGTCGCTCTCGTAAACGACTTTGTATTCGGCTCCCCAATTTACCAAACTTCCTATTGGAAGCTGGAAATATAAAGCTCTGAAATTCTTTACGGGATCTTCTTTGTAATATCCAAATTGTTCGTCGGGGTTATTTTCAAAATTAACAAGCGAAATTGCCCCGACTACAGCGTTGCCTTTTTTAATTCTGACGGTCGGAATTTTTGTATTTGCCGAAGTGAGAAAGCCAAAATTATATTTTTCAGAGGTAAATAAATTAGTATTGTCCGAATAATCTGAAGCGTCTATACAGAAACTATCCGGCAGTTCCATGCTGACTGTACAGGAATCCATATCAATATTTTGTTTTACAAAATCGTTATTATCAGAAGAATCAGCTTTTGTGCTGTAAGGCGTCGGTTTTTCATTTGTTTCGCCTAATTCGTTAAGTGAAATGAATTGGAAATACATACCCCCGCTCAAGTCATATTTTTCTATAAACTGCATATTAACCAAATAAGTTTTGCCGTACCCGTTAAAATTACCGGATAATAAATCTTTCTTAATTGTATTGGCATCTCCCCAGTCGTCGCCAATACCGCATACTAACATATAAAATACCGCTGTTTTTACTCCGTCAGGGGTTTCCGTAAAACTTTTCAAAACCATGTACATCTTTCCCGAATCCCAGCCGGTGGGAGCAATCATGCCTGTTTCGGGTATAATATATGATTTGCTGTTGTCGAAGTTTTCTATCTTTTTGCCGAAATATTTTTCAGTGATTTTATCGAATTCCTCTTTGGAATTGCCGTTAGTGAAATCAGCATAACCTAATTTCCCCATAAGCAAAATCGAAAACGCCGCCATTTCGCCGTCTGTAAAACCTGTAGCTCCTGCTGGATGTTCAAATAACATGATTATTTGCGGATTATCGTTCACATAATTATAGTATCTTTCAATCGTGTCGTCAAAATAATGTTCGCTCGTGTTTATGACTGTATTGCCGTCTGTCAGCGACACGTTGAAATCCATAACTTCGCCGATGTCGCGCAGTTTGAAATAGTTGTTGCCGCCTATGTTGTAGGCTGTCAGGTTCAGCTTTTTACCGTCAAGATATATTGTTGATGTTGTTGGCGCCGCGGCATTGTTTTCTGCGCTGTTGACCGCCATTTCTCCGCCGACTGCCGTGTAAATCTTGCCGCTTGTGAGAGTGATTGACTTGGATGATTCGGTGTAGTTTACTTCAAACTGTTTTTCTGTGCCGTTCAAAATATACGCCAAATCACGGAGTTTAAAATAATTGTTGTCGTTGATGTTGTATGCGTCAAACGTAACGTCTTTGCCGTTTACAACGACTTTTAAATTTGTATGTATTGCGGCGACTGTATCATCCGCGCTGACTGTCACGGTCGCGGGCATGAGCGCAAACATTAAAATTAATACAAGCGCAAGGCTTATAAATTTTTTAGTGATAATTCTTTTTTTCACAAATTTTCCCCTTTTCTTGTAGGGGCGACCCTTGCGGTCGCCCCAGTACCAGCATTGGTTTTTCAATGGGCGACCGTAAGGGTCGCCCCTACGGTTTTATTTTCAGTTTACAAAAATTTACGCTTTAAGAAATTCGACAGCCAAATCCGCGCCGGAAGCCGCGTCTGCGGTATATCCGTCCGCGCCTATGGATTTGCAGTAAGCGTCGGTTATCGGCGCTCCGCCTATCATTATTTTTACTTTGTCTCTGATTCCTTCTTTTACGAATATGTCTACGACGTCTTTCATAACGCCCATTGTCGTTGTGAGAAGCGCGGAACAGCATACTATCTGACAGCCCTGTTCTTTTACTGCGGCGAGGAACTGCTCGGGGGACACGTCTACGCCGAGGTCTACAACTTCGATTCCTTTGCCTTCCATCATCATTTTAACGAGATTTTTGCCTATGTCGTGCAAATCGCCTTTGACTGTTCCTATACAGATTTTGCCGAGAGGTTTTACGTTTTCAGAAACGAGATACGGTTTCAAAACGTCTGTGCCGGCTTTCATAGCGCGCGCAGAAATCAGCACTTCAGGCACATATACTTCATTGTTTTTAAATTTTTCGCCTATTATGCTCATTCCGGGAAGAAGTCCCTGTTCGAGAATATCTTTTGCCCCGATCTTCTCAGCCAACGCCTGCTCTATAAGAGCTTTTACATCTTTAGCTTTCCCTGCCTGCAGTTTTTCAGATATATCATTTAATATTGACATGATATTTTTCCTCCTACATAATTCTTAAATTTTCAATAATTATAATTTATATATATTTTTATTGATAACTATTTTTTATTTGGGGAGGTATTTTGCCGTTGCTTTCTTTATACTTTTTCGGCGTAACTCCCGTTATTTTTTTAAACACTTTGTTGAAATAACTCTGGTCGTAAAACCCGACGTTGTCCGCTATATCCACAAGGCTTATCTTTTCTGTCAGAAGTAATATCTTGCTTTTCTCAACTCTGACATAATTCAGATAATCGTTGAAATAATAATTCATTTCTTCTTTGAAGATTTTTGAAAAATACGACGGGGACAAAAAAACATATTCCGCGACTTCGTTGAGCGTGAGTTTTCTCATGTAATTTGTTTTGACGTAAGACACTGCCTTTGAGATTAAATCAACATGTTTCACTTTTGAAAATTCAAACGTCTCTTTTGTAAATTTGCGCAGAATATCAGTCAAAGCCCAGCAAACTTCCTCGATTGTTTTATAATTAAAAAATTCGCTCAGAAATTTTATGTTTATGTCGAAAATTTTCGACTGGTCCGCGCCGCCGTCTAAAGCGGCTCTTGAAATCATCACAGACAGTTCCATTGCCCTGACTTTTATAACGTCCAAATTATTCGCCGAAGAAAAAAATATGTGGCCCAATATCTCGTTTAAATATTTTCTTGAATTTACCAAGTCGTTGCTGACTATTGAGTATACAAGCTGTTTTTCTTTATCGTAAGGATAAGAGATGTAACTCTGGCTTTCTTTTATCAGCATGGCTTTAACGTTTTGAATATATTCGCCTATCTGTTTTTGCTGTTCATAGATTTCGTCATTTTTTATAAATTTAAAAATTTCGATTTCTGATAAATGACTTGAACAGATATATAATAGATTTGCCACATGGGTTATCAGATCTGACGGAATTATGGGGAATTTTTTCACCAATTCCAGTGTCTCATTACCGCTTAAATCTAATTTTAAAGCGTCCGCAAGTTCTTCCGTGTCAAAATCTTCCCAATTTACCGGAGATATAGGTCCTGCAGTCAGAAACTGTTTATACTCGCCATGTTCGCTGAAATCGCCGTTCCGGTCAATCGGACATATGATGAACACAAATCCCGCCGGACAAAAATATATGTATTTTCCTCCGAATCTTCCACTTTGTTCTCCGGCGTAACAGTGAACTCCCAAACAGTAATTACCTTTAAACTCCCCGGCTTTTTTTGAGCGTTTTATTATATCGCAGCTGCAATCGCAGGAGTTTACAGAACCGACTATTTCCTCGCCGTTAATATACATCAACCCGCATTTAACGCTTTTTGAGAAAGACTCCATGAGTTTTTCTCTGTCTATGCCGCCGATTTTAAACTGTCTGGATTCGTCAAATTTTTCGGCTCCCTCCGATTTTTCAGATGCAGAGCGGCTTGGTTTTCCGTTCATAGACTTTTACCTGCACATATTAATTTTGTTTACCCCTGCGGTCCCAAAAATTTTAAATATTATAAAAAAATTATACCATAATAACAGCATGATTGGATTGTAAAAATATGCTTTTTATTGTATTATTCCGCTTTAATTGCATATTTAAATAATCACAAAAATATTTCTACCGGTTTGTTAAGCTGCCAGCATTTTATTATAGTGTCTGCCGTGCCGTGCGATTTTCCGTCCCAAAAGGCTATGATTAAATGCGCATATTCCACAATTTGGGTATTTCTTATAAAAGCCGCGGATTTCCCGTATCTGCCGTATTCGGGATAAAATACTTTCAGCATAAGCCCGTGTTCTTTTGCGTAACGCCCGGCAAGGCTGTCAATGCCGTCGGCTCCGCCGCTTACGACTTCAGTGCAGTTTTTCGGTATAGTCCCGCATATTTTCATATACCAGTATTCTTCGTTTTTATCGCCGTTTTCTATATTTCTTGATCCGACTATTGCAACTCTCATATAAACAACGTCCTTTTTATTAAAAATTTCTACAGACATAATATCATATTTCCGATATATTGTCAACAACAAAAAAGTGAAGTTCGGCTTTCTGCGCGAACTTCACTTTTTTGTTTTACTTATATTTATTTAGGCAAAACGTCGCAGAACATAATTGTGTTGACAGAATGTTTTTGATTTTCTGTAAGCGGTTTGAGCGTGCCGCCGGTGACGAGTTGTTCCAATACGCGGGTTCTGGAAGCAGGGCTCGCCAGGCTGTTTGTACTCGCCGTACGGACTAAATCCTGCATGTGCGCCGGATAGTGCGGCTTATCAATTTTGAATATTTCATCGCCGATTTCTTTGCGGATTACTTTTAATTCTTCGGATATTGCAGGCAGCAGATTTAAAAATTCTTCGCTTGAAAATGATGTTACAATCATATTTACATATTCAGAATCGCTTTTTGATACAATATATCCTCTGTCGAATAGTCTTTTGAATTTATCGGCGTGTTCTGGCACTTTATTTATTTTTCCCGTCATAAATTCATATAGGTACTGGTAATCTGTTGTTAAATTATTTTCCAACCCTGTTCTGTCGTCATAATATGTGTCAAACTGCCACGCGCTTACTTGATATAAATCCCAGGTTGTGCCAACACTTATACCTGAACAACCGCGAAACATATCTCCGGATGAATTATGTAATTCTGTATTATAACTTACTTCCTCCCATTTGTCAGAGTATATCCCTGCGGTTGCGATATATTCCCCTCCGTCTTTGCGTTTTACGTAATATTTGGAGGTGTCAACAGTTTCATAATAAGTATCAAGTTTGTGACCGCAGGCGAATGTTACGACAGACAACATCAGAAAATTGAAGTCGTCTTCCGGCGCATATATATTTTTTGATTTGTAGTCAGCCATAGCGTCAAAAACAAGCGGCACATATTTATCGCAAACGATTTTAGCATATTTTGTGTAAATTTTATGATACTGTTCCCACATTTCTTTTGTTCGCGGTTCATCTATTCTAATATTTGTCAGATATTTGCCGCCGGCAACTTTAGTTATAAAGCCGTATTCTTCAAGATAATTTACTTCGTCCTCAACGAAAGCGGCGGATACTCCAAGATTTTCCGCTATTTCGGTGATTGTTTTTGCTTTCCAATATGCGGCGTACGCTATATTTTGCGAAATTAATTTTTGAAGATAATACGCCGTATCTTTGCCGTCGGGACTGGCAATGCCGGTATGTCCCATGCCCGCAAATTTTATCGGATTTATGCCGAGATTTATTTTTTCATGCATTTTATTGCCCTCCGTTAATTTATTTTTGATTTGGTTTCTGGCATCGTGCAGATGCCATTTTACTGTGCCGAGCGGGATATTGAGCCGCTCCGCTATTTCATACTGTTTCAGCCGCTGGAAATAGTGCATTACTACAATTTCGCGCTGTATTTTGCCGAGATAGGAGATTTTTTTCCGTAGTAGGATATATGTATCGTCTTTTTCGAAGTCGTCGGTAAAATCGATTTCGCACGGTATTCTCACTTCGTCAAGCGAGATATGCCTGCCCCGTATTTCCTCGGCGATAAACCGTGCGTAGACGTTGCATGCGACCCGGTATATATATCCGTTGATGTTATTTATTTCATCGGTTTTCAAAATAGATATGTAAACATCAAAGATTATCCTTGAGGCGAGTTCTTCCGCTTTGTCTGTATTCATCGTTTTGGAGAGTGCGAAGCCGAATATTTTTTCCATGTACTCGGCTGTGATTTTATCGGCATAACTTTTATCCACCTATTTTATCTCCTTTCAGTATTTTTATTGAAAAACGGTTTTTCAGTATATATAGTGAACATAATCAAAAAAAGGTTGGCATAATTTTAAAAAGTCTTCGATATATTTTCGGTCGATAAAAATATATTGCAAAAAATAGCGTTTCATGCTATAATATGAGCAGAAAAAGAAATCTGAAAATATAAACATGAGGTAAATTTGTGATTACATTTGATGAAGTAGGTATAATGCTCGACGAAATCGCAGAGGAAATACCCGAGGATTTTTACAGGGAGCTTAACGGCGGCATTATTTTACTGCCGGATATTAAAATGCACCCGGAAAGTAAAAGACCCGAAGATTTGTATATTCTGGGCGAATATCACAACGACAGAAAAGGTTATGGAGGATTAGGCAGATATATCGCCATATACTACGGGTCTTTTATAAGAGTATACGCAAATCTCCCCCGCGAACAGCAGAGGGAGACGCTTAGAAATGTGCTTATACATGAATTTACGCATCATTTGGAATCGTTGGCAGGGGAAGAAGGTCTTGCAATCAAAGACGCCGTGGAATTGGAACAGTACAGACAAAAATTTATTAAACCTTAATTAGTTTGCGTATTTTTGCAGATTTTCCGCAATCGCTTTGAATCTGTCGTCATCGCGGCAGAAATCGAACATTTCTTCCTGCATATCTTTCAAAAGCCATTTTGCGCTGTTATCCATTGAGTTTGTCGATATATCTTCTTTCTTATGGTCCTGGCGGTTTGTAAAAATCGAAGAATATGCGCCGTCTGGTGTTGTAATAGTTTTAATCGCATGTTCTGCGGATAATGCGAGATTTTTAATAGTGTTTTCCAAATCGCGCATTTGTGCATATTTATCTGCAATTTTATAATAAAGGTCATATGTCCTATCGTAATAAAATCCGTAATCGCCCTCAAACAGAAGTTCAAACAGTTTTAAAGAGTATTCGTAAATCCGTATTTTTTCGCTGGGTTTATAATTTCCCTCATGCGCCATATTTATTGCATTAAGATAAATCTCATCCGTCATCATCATAAGATTATACTGAATTTGTTTTACTGCTTCTTCGCCTTTTAACAAACTCATCATAATCTGATTTTGTGTTACCATATAATTCGGCAAAGTGTTTGCGTATTTTTTAGCGGTTTCAATATCGCCCAGTTTCATATAAGTATAACACAAATTTTGTATTGCGCCGGTAGTATAATTTTCTTCGTCTGTCGATTCGTTTATGAGGCGTTCGGCGAGTTTTATTTTTTCGTTTGCGTCTTTTTCGTTGTCGTCTGGAAGCGCGTACATATACCCGTTGATAACGCTTAAATCGTTCGGGAACTCCTGTAATGCTTCCCGCCATACTTTCAATATGTTTTCTGTATCGCCTACATTTGCGTATCTGAACGCCCTTTTCCCGTACTCGTCGATTTTCTCGCGCCGGCGTATTCTCCCTACGCCGAGCAAATCGTCCACGCTGACGTTGTAATACGCCGCAATTTTCGGCAGAAGCGTTATGTCCGGGAATCCCTCGTTTCGCTCCCACTTTGAGATTGCCTGTATTGAAATCCCTAAATATTCGGCGAGGTCTTCCTGTGTATTGCCTTTGTCTTTTCTGTATTTCTTTAAATTTTCGCATATTGTTATATCCATATTTGATTACTCCTTAAATCAATAATTTTGTAATTTGTATTCAAGAACGTTCTTATGATTTAAGTATAATACAAATATAGCAATATTACAATAACCGCGTTGTTTAATTTTGGTTCAGAAATTAAACTATTGGTTTAATGGTTTTGCTTTTTCGGTCAATTCGCGTATTTGCCGAGTTCCTCCAGTATTTTTTGTACGCGCTCGTCGTTTAAAATTGATCGATATGCCGGTCCGTTAACAATCCAGTCTTTTAACAAATATACATTATTTTTTTCAGTACCAGTGCTGTTTTCTACTCTTTTAAATGTAAGCGCATTTAGAAGAAGAGATGTATATTTTTGCGTTTCCGGTAAAGTCACAAATGAAATCGAATGTTCAGCCGCTTTTTCAAGATTAACGATAGATTCGTCAATTTTACCAAGTTTTATATATATCTGTGCGATACTTTCGTAATGGTCTTGCAGATGTATATGCGAAAAATCAAAATCGCCGTCCTCGTAAACAAGTTTAAAAAAATCTATAGCTTTCTGATTTAATCTAATAGCTTGTTCCGCCGTGTAATGTTCTTTTTCTCCAAGCGGATGTTCCCATCTCTTCGTGAGAATATTTATCTCCTGGCAGAATCCCCATGCCAATTTTTGAATAGTTTTTTGGCACATCTCGATTTGTTTATCCCTGTCTAAAAATTGTTCCAGTACAAATTCCTGCGTTTTAAATATGTTCGGCAATTTTTCCGCAAGCTCGATTGCTTTTTCTTTATTTCCTGTGCGATATAAACTAAAACACATATTAGCCTGTACATTGCTGCGGATTATGGGGTCTGTGCAAAATTCAAGAATACGCTCTGAAATTTTAATCGCTTCTTCCCTGTTTTTCTTTTTTTCTTCGTCAGTATCGCCGTAAAAATCTAAAAAACACGCGAGTTCCGCAAGAAGCCAATAATCATTCGGAAAAATTGTAAGAGCTTCCCGCAATAATTCTATATTGTCTTTTAATCTGCCTTCTGATGATAATCTGTAATGTTGCTCTTTGATTTCCTCAAGTTTTTTTGCGTTTTTTATCTCATTCATGCCGACAAGTTCGTCAAGCGTCACGTCGAAAAAGTTTGCGATTACAGGCAGAATGGTTATGTCGGGGTAACCCTCGCCGCGTTCCCATTTTGATACTGCCTGAAATGAAACACCGATAAAATCAGCTAAATCTTCCTGTGTGATTTCCCGCGATTTGCGCAGTCTTTTTAAATTGCCTGCTATATTAATATTTATACTCATAAAAAATACCTCTTTTAATTTTATTATAATTTTTAAAATCAGAACGGTTCCGTTTCTGATTTTTATTATACAACTATCTTAAAAGAAAAACAATAACCGCTTATTTGAACGTAATTCTACGATACGTTTAGTTTTTCTATATAATCGAAATTTATTTATTAATTTGCAAAGTAATATCTATCGGCATATAATAGTAAAAGGAGAGACAATTATTATTTATTGTCTTGACCTTGCACATAACTAAAAAAAACATTTAATTTTTATAAATATTAAAGGAGAGCGAAAAAATTTGGAAAATATTATAAATGAATTAACGGATAATTCTTTTTTTATTCCAAGAGATAATAAAGATAATAAAAATGTTTATAATTTTTATGACGAAAAATCTGATCCAAACAGATGGGTAGGCATGTGTTACGTTCCGGTTCAGGAATGGGAACAGGTATATGACGAGGATACCGCCTTTTCTGCGGGGACATTGTTTCCGTCTTTAAATAAGCCGTTTTGGGGCGGAGGTAAATAAAATGAACAGAAACAGATGGGCGTTATTAAATAAAATTTCAAAAACTCAATTTGTGCTTCGGGACCTTGGTTTGTTTCTCGATACGCACCCGCAAAATATTAGCGCAATTAAAAACTATGAATATTATCAAAGCAGATTTAACGAATTAATTAACGAATATGAGAAAATGTACGGATCTCTTACGCCTAAACTGTCAGATAGCAGTGAGAGATGGACTTGGTGCGACGGTCCGTGGCCATGGGAAACAGAATATAACGAAGAAATGTAGGGAGATATAAATATATGTGGATATACGATAAGCCATGTTGTCAAAAACACCACTAATAGCAAAACCCGCTTTCTATCTGTGTTTATTATAATACAAACCGTAAAATGTTTCAAGTGATTTTACGTGTTTTTTCTTTTTTATTTGCATTTGTGCTTTTCTATATATCCATGCAGACAAAAGGTCTGATATTTTTCCTTTCCCGCCTTAACTACCATGAACAAACAAAAAGCGGCTTGTCAAGGGCGTAAGAGGGTGGAGATTTTCAAAAAATTTTCGTTATCCGCAGATAAAAAGAAAAATTTTTGAAAATACTACCCGTCCCTTGACAAGCTGTTTTTTATTTGTTATTATTCACATGGGCGGGAAAGGCTGGTTTTCGCCCATATAATAAGGTGCTTTTTCGACATAGCAGAATGGCACAAATACGTCGGAATTTGCTTTGGGTCTTTCAAGCGGGAACGAAAACGGCGGCGGAGTGAATAACACTATGTCAGTCAACATTCCGAATTCATGCGGTTTTATTATGCGTTTTTCGACTTCTGAAGTATTGGTTGACGTGCCCCTGTTAATTCCTGTGTATGCTTCCCTGTTTACGCCTTGCGAAGTGACGATTTTATCATATGTGCCTGCTAAACGGCTAAGATATTCCTGTGTGTCTGCGTCAGACGCTCCCAAAACCGCTTTATATGAGCAGGTATCAGCAATAACTTTCCGCTCCCGCTCGCCGTAAATTGCGTCTAATTGCGCCAAACTCTGAATTATTAAGCATATTGATATTTTTTTACTTCGGAGCGTCGCCAAGCCGTCCAACATTGCGCTGACCTTGCCAAGTCTCGGAAATTCGTCAAGCAAAAATAAAATCGGGCGGGCGTTGATTTCCGAACGCTGTTCAAAGTGGGTCAAAAACTGATTTACTATCAGCGTTAAAAGGTTTTTCCATTGCCGTAATAGATGTTCGGGGATATTGATATATATGTTTTCTCCGTACTCCAAATCATCAGGCGTAATATTATTTGAACGTGACAACGCAGATGATAAATTTTTATCGGTGACGAAATAGACAATGTTTTTGCTAAGTTCGGACATTATAGATAATAACGTTCTATCTTCCATATCCGCCATGCTATTTACAAGATACCGTGCCTCTAATTCGGGGCTGTCACAAAGCTCATGTATAAGCACTTTTGGTGTGTTTCCCTGTATTTGTTTGATAGTATCGAGGAACGACATATTTTGTGCGCTGTAGTGCAAAATGGCGGCGGTGAATATGTTTTGTGCGCTCTCAATCCAAAACGGGTCTTTAATATCGGGCGGCAAAGGGATAATCGCCTGTGCAATGTCGTTAAGCGGTTTGTGGCGAATTGTAGCGTTTTATGGATTTACACACTATAAATTACGCTCTCCAATAAACATCATTTTGCGTTGAATTCTATCGATTGAATGTTTATTATATTTTTTCTTATGCTTGTTTTTTCTGCTACAATCACAATTTTTTTAACAAATCGCTGAAGAAATATCATGCGTTCTTTATTATTCAATCTTTGCCAGTTTTCATTCAAATCTGTAATTATATCGTCTATTGTTATTTTGGCTTCATTTTCTGCGGGAATTTCAGATTTTGCCCGTTCTATCTCATTTGACAATGTTTCATATTGTTTATTGGATATTTCTATTAATTTTCTATATTCTTCAAAACTGATGTTTCCGCTCATATATTGTTCCATGACTTGTTTTTTGCGGTTTTCTTGGACTTTGACTTTACTTTCGCAATCGGAAATATATTCAAGAATATGTTTCTTTTTATCGTCTGTTTCATCGTTTTTTATATCCGCATTTTTAACCTCTAATGTATTTATGTTTGCCACATATTCATCAAACAGTTTTTCCATTTTCCAGTGAACAATATTCGACATTTTACAGCCGTCATAATGCACTCCACTACATTTATATGCGCTACTGACATATTCGCTTCCGTCTTTACGTGTATAATAATTTTGATGTGTTGAAAATTTATGTCCGCACTCTCCGCAATACAAAACGCCGCAAAAATATTTATCCTCTTTTGGCA
>Ga0123357_10001297_pt1 | contig 26360 bp, 23 predicted proteins | sample TergutEmb28metaG_FD_89873 | JGI IMG/M metagenome (GOLD analysis project Ga0123357, IMG submission 89873) | Embiratermes neotenicus P4 segment gut microbial communities from Petit-Saut dam, French Guiana - Emb289 P4 | ecosystem: Host-associated > Arthropoda: Insects > Digestive system > Gut ...
CTATTGCGAGCTGATGGAGAAGTGGGCAAAGACGGATGTTGACGCCCTCAACATGATGGATGACTGGGGAACCCAGCGCGGCCTGCTTATTCATCCTGATACCTGGGTAAAAATTTTTAAACCCCTGTACAGGGATTATATTGAAATTGCCCGCCGTCACAATAAAAAAATATTTATGCATTCGGACGGATATACTTTGGCGATTTATCCCCATTTGATCGAAATGGGCCTTGACGCTTTTAATTCGCAAATCTTTTGTATGGGTATCGATAAACTTGTTCAATACAGCGGCAAAATTTGTTTTTGGGGTGAAATTGACCGCCAGCATTTATTGCCTTCTCCTGATTCCGGTTTGGTTGTTAAAGCTGTTAGTGATGTTTACGAAAATCTCTGGCAAAACGGCGGCTGCATAGCCCAGTGCGAATTCGGCGCCGGCGCCAGATGGCAGAACGTAAGAAAAGTTTTTGAAACCTGGGATAAATTAACAGGTTCCACAGGAGGCTTCGTATCCAATGGATACGGCTCCAAAAGGAGGCGTTAACGATGACAGAAAATAACCTTACCGGACGCGAACGTTTTATTAAAGCGCTTAAGCGCGAAAAGATTGAAGGCCATGTGCCCACATTCGAGCTTGTCTTTTTTTTGACTATGGAAGTTCTTGGCAAGGTGCATCCCAGCCACCGCGCCTACGCCCAGTGGAACCAGTCCAGCGCCAGGGAAAAAGAAGCGCAGTTAAGGGATGTCGCTTTTTGTTTTACCGAGATTGCCAAACTCTACGGCCATGACGCCATATTTGTTCATCCCAATCCGTCTGATTTTGAAAGCACTGTAAGGCTTCTGCAGATAATCAGGGAAACGACAGGCATGGAATATTACCTGTGTATGCACGGCGATCCTACCTTCAGCATACCCAACGGCGATAAAATGATTGATTTTTCTGTAAGGCTTTATGAGGACCCGCAAGGTATTATGGCCGAACAGGAACAAAGGCTCAATCAAATGGCGGAGTTTGCGGCAAAATTAAAACAGATTGATAACGGGACCTTGCTGGACGGTTTTACCCTTTGCGCGGATTATTGTTTTAACGTAAATCCGTTTTATACTCCGGAAATGTTTACGGATTTTATCGCGCCTGTCCTGTCTAAGATAATCCGCGAATACCGCAGTATGGGTTATTACACGATTAAACATACCGACGGCAACATCATGCCCATTATCGATCAGCTTATTGAATGTCAACCGGACGGGCTGCATTCCCTTGATCCCCAGGGCGGCGTGGATTTAAAACTGTTAAAGCAAATATACAACGACAGGGTGTGCCTGGTTGGTAATGTAAACTGCGGCCTTCTCCAGACCGGCACTGCCGAACAAGCCGCCGCCGATGTCCGCCGCTCGCTGCGAGACGGCATGCCCGGTTACGGTTATATTTTTTCAACTTCCAACTGTGTCTATACCGGCCTTGATTTGAGCCGGTACAACATGATGAATAAAATCTGGCGCGAAGAAGGGATATATTAAAAAAAGGCGCGTTCCCGAAGAAATTTCCAAAGAACAGCTGCGTTCATTTCTGGTCCGTTATCATTGCCTGGACAACTACGATCGCCTCTGCGGAAAGGACGGCGTTAAAAAATTATTGCGCCGCATAGGAAGCGTTCAGTACGATCCGCTCAATGTTGTTGGCCGCAATACCGACCTTGTTTTCCAGTCCCGCGTAAAAAATTATAAAGCAGATCTGCTCAATGACCTTTTATACAGCGAACGTTCCCTGACAGACGGCTGGGACAAGGAAATGTCAGTTTACCTGACAAACGACATACCTTTTTTTTCCAGGATTACAGAAGGCCGGTTAAGAAATTCAGCCAGGGTCCTGGAACACAGGGGGCAAACCGGAACATTACAGTGGCTTGATCAGGTAATCGGGGAAATAAAAACCAGAGGTCCGTTAATGGCCAGAGAAATCAAGCTCGGCGCATGCGAGGGAGGGAGCTGGGGCCACCGCCAGATTTCCGGAGCGGCGCTTGATTATCTGCTTACAGCCGGGAAACTGGGCGTTCATTCCAAAAAGAACGCGCACAAGGTTTATGATTTAACCGAAAACCTCCTCCCCGCAAAAATTCTAAACGCAAAAGATCCGTTTGGAAATGAAGATGAATTTTATGAGTGGTATATTATGCGCCGCATTGGAAGCATGGGCGTCCATTGGCTGCGTAACGGCAGCGGCTGGCTGGGTTACGGTCTGGGCAATATAAACTTAAGACAAAAAATTTTTGCATTACTTGAAGAAAAAAAATTAATTGTTCCGCTTCATGCCGCAGGGATTAACGAAACTTTCTATATCCGCCGCAAAGATCTGCCAATAATCAACGATCCGGATCAATATGACGGCGCCGCCAGAATTATGGCCCCGCTTGACAATATGCTCTGGGACCGGCTTATGGTCAAAAAGCTTTTTGATTTTGAATACACCTGGGAAGTATATGTACCCCAGGTTAAGCGTAAATACGGTTATTATGTACTGCCGGTACTTTATAAAAATAATTTAATCGCACGTTTTGAACCTGTAAAATACGAACAGGGCCAGCCGATCAAAATCAAAGCCTGGTGGTGGGAAGATTCCCAAAACGGAAAAAAAATTAATAAAGAATCCCGCAGGGAACAAAGGGAAGCGGTCATTAAGGGCCTGCAAAATTTCGCCGTATATCTTGGAGCTGACGGCGTTGACAGGAAATCGTTAAGATTATTGTAAATGAGCAGGAATAGTTTTTCCCTGCGTTCAATTTTTTTCAGTTTGCTCCGCAATTACATCTTCAATATCATCAAGCTCATGTATCACCGGATATTCGGTTTCTTCGGCTTCGTTTCTGCGGCACATCAATACCGGATTAAATCCGGCTTTGGCAGCGTTTTCCAGATTGTTGGCATGGTCATCTATATAAATACATTCCTGCGGTACCAGGCTGTGCTCCCTGATCGCAATCTCAAAAAGGCCGCCTGTTTCTTTTGTCTGGTCATAATTGCAGGACATCAATAAACCGTCCAATAATTTGAATATGCCGCAGTGTTCAAGCACCCTTTTTGTCGACGGCCATGTATCCGTTATTATAATTACCCTGTATTTTTCCTTAAGCTTTGTAATTCCGCTCAGTGCGTCATCGTAAATTTTTATCTGAAAGTCGTCATACACTTTGCTGTTCGCCAGTTTGTGTATTACATTGTCGCTTGCGTTTATTTTCATTTCTTTAAAAACAATCCGGTAAAATTTACAGAACAGTTCAAATTCATCATCTTCGGTTAATATTTTATTGTTGTCTGTAAGGTATTCGTTGCCCTTGACAAAGGCCTTGTTCAGTTTGCCCTTTCTGAACAAAAGGGGTATCATGTTTATTGGTCCTATAATTTTTAATAAATCATAGGGTATAAACCAGTTGCCGGAAATTGGATATCCAAGAACTCCGCCAAAATCCAGTATTACTGTATTAATCATTTTACTTTTCTCCGTTTATGTAAATCCGCGGTACTCGTTTATTTATATTGCATAAAATCTCGTAATGTATAGTCCCGGTTTTTTGCGCGATTTCTCCGGCGCCTGTAAAGCCGGGCCCGAATATTACGGCTTCGTCCCAGCGTTTTACTTCGCCGCCGTTTCCAAGGTTTACCATACATTGGTCCATACAGATTCTTCCTGCCAAAGGATAGGTTTTGTCCCGGATTTTTACCGAATAATTATTGGACAAACCCCGGGGCAATCCGTCGGCGTACCCGATCGGCAGGTTTCCAATGCAGGTGTCCTGTGCGGCCTTCCATGTACGGCCGTATGATATTTCTTCGCCGGCCCGGATTTTTTTTATAAGAACAATTGTGCTGCGCAGTTCCATTACCGGCAGTACTTCCAAATCCGGGGGCAGGCTGTCTCCGGCAGGATAACCGTACAGCAAAATTCCGGGACGGACCATATCAAAGTACGATTGCTCATGAAAACATACTGCGCCCGAGTTGGCCGCGTGCAGAATCCCGGGATCGATTCCCTTGCTGCGGATATCTTCTGCCGCGCAGCGGAACCTGGCTAACTGATCCCGTGTATATAGTATGTCGCCGGCTGTTGCTGAATCGGCTGCGGACAGATGGGTCGCAAGGCCGCCCAGTTTTAATTTTTTATTTTTTGCTATAAGAGCGGCCAGCCCGGCGGCTTCTTCCGGTCTGCAGCCAAGGCGGCCCATACCAGTATCAATTTTTAGATGCACTTCCAGCGGTTTTGAATTTTCAGCGGCGGCGGCAAGCAGTTTTATAATTTCAGCGTCGCTTACAATGGGAATCAAATCCGCGCATGTGATTTCGCTGATTTCTTCCGGCAGGATCTGGGATAAAATCAAAATTTTGGCGTTGATTCCTGCCTGCCTAAGTTCCATTCCCTCGTCCGCAGACGCCACAGCCAGCCATTTGACTCCGGCATCAAGGGCAAACCGCGCCATCTGAACGGCTCCGTGTCCGTAAGCTCCGGCCTTTAGCGGAAAACAAATTTCCGGATTGGGTCCGATTTTTTTCCGCACCGCTTCCAGATTTTTTTCAAGATTTTCAAGATGAATAATTGCCCTTGTAGCCCGCATTTAACCCCGCTGATAAAAGGTATTAATACCTTATTTAGACTGCGCTCGCTCGGTCATGCGAAAGCAAGCTTTCGCGCGACTCTCGCTTCGCTTGTCAATAAAATATTACCCGAATATGATATATTATTATAAATGGATTTGATTTTAAGGAAAACCGGTAAATAAATGAAGGCGGCATTAAGTTTGACCGGCGGGAAAAAATTTTTTCTGAACCGTTCTTTTCAATTGATAATTCTGATTATAATCCTTATCGGATGCCTTTTTGCGGGATGCGCCGGCCAGCAAAAATTACAGCCGCCGCTGCGGGAAAAAGATCCGCCGGCAGTCCGGGATTACAGCCGGGCAGTTATTGATTACAAAAACAAGGATAAGGGAGCTGCCATTCCTGACTGGGTTACATATTATTATGAAGGCAATATTTCCGCCATTGAGAGCCTGCCGGAGTTTGAAAATTATTATGTGTTCATTAGCCATAATACCGGCGCCAATTTTAACGCTTTAAACCAGTGGAACGCCGCGTTTACCTGCGAACTTGATTTTGCCAGACTTGCCGCTGTCCGGATCGAAAACCGTTTTCTAAACGCCGCTGTTAATTATCCGGATGATGAATACGGCAGTTATTATGAATCGCTTGTCCGTGCGGCTTCCGATGCCCAATGGGACGGAGCTTCCAGAAAGGACGATTTTTGGCTGTATTATGGTTCATCAGGAGGATCCAATTCCGGCGGAAACACTTATGACTTTCTGGTTCTGGCAATCATAAGAAAAGATTTGCTGCAGGAACAAATCAAAAAAATTTTTTCGAATTTAACGCCGGAGGATCCTGTTTCCAGGGAGCAGAGAGCTGCTTTTAACCGCGTGCAGGATCGTTTTTTTGACGGGTTTTAATTTTTTTGTTTTTGGTATTATATACGATGAAGGATTTAATGGAGGATTCAATTGATGAAGGATTTAATGAATAATTTTGAAAAAGCCAAATTCAGGCTGCTTGATGATGACGACGATGACGACGACGATGACACAGAAGATACTGAAAAGACAAAATCCTCCGGTCCGGATATTCTGTCGTTAAAAATGCTTAAGACCCGTAATATCCTTATCTCCGGTGAAATCAATAAAGTACTTGCCGAAAGAACAATCAGGCAGCTGCTGCTTCTTGACGATATGGGAAAAGAAAGCATACAAATTTTTATTGATTCTCCCGGCGGCGACGCTGACGCGGGTTTTGCTATTTATGATATGATCCGGTTTGTTGAATCTCCGGTATGGACCATAGGAATGGGTCTGGTTGCCAGCGCGGCGGCCATAATCCAGCTGGCCAGTCCCAGGGAACGCAGGGTCGGGCTTCCCAACAGCCATTACCTGATCCATCAGCCTCTGTCCGGAATTCGCGGCGTCGCGACCGACATTGAAATTCACGCGAGGGAACTGGACAAACTTAGGGCCAGAATCAACCGGTTAATTTCCGAAGAAACAAACCATCTGCGGGAACAGGTGGAGAAGGACACTGACAGGGACTACTGGATGAATGCCGAAGAAGCCGCCGCTTACGGCCTGATTTCCCGGGTTATCCAGAGACAAAACGAAATAAATAAATCCGGCCATGCTTGAGCTGGCCGCTTTTTTTGGGAATCCGGGTCCGGAATACAGCGGGAACAGGCATAACATCGGCTGGCATCTGGCGCAAAAGCTGGAGCAAAAGCTGGCGGCCAGCGATCAATTGCCGTGGCAAAAAAAGTTCAAAGGCCTGTGGGCCTATATGGATACAGGCGCGCTTGCTTCTTTTTGTGCGGGTGTAAATCTTGCATCTGACAATGGTTTTTTCCCCGCAGACCATCCTGCAGAACCGGTTCCCGCCGCCGGCGCGCCGGAAAAAATTCACTTCCTCAAACCTGCAACTTTTATGAACAATTCCGGGGAATCAGCGGCGGCGGCGGCTTCTTTTTTTAAAATCAAGCCGCAGAACATTATTGTTGTTCACGACGAACTTGAATTGCCTCTGGGAACCATTTCACTAAAATTCGGCGGAGGTTTGGGCGGCCACAACGGCCTGCGTTCCATGAAGGCCTGCTTTGGGACCGCGGACTTCTGGCGGCTGCGCATCGGCATCGGGCGTCCGGACGACAGGCTTCCGGGGCAGGGCGGTCCTCCCGGTTCCGGCCGCGGCATTGTGGAGTGGGTGCTTTCGGATTTTACCAAAGAAGAAAAGGCCGCCCTGGAACCTGTTCTGGAAAAAGCGGCCGGTCTTCTGATGCTGGCTTTTATTTACGGCCCCGATCGGCTTCTGCCGTACTGGGCAAAGAAAAGAATTCAGGATTTGAAATAAAATATTCATATTGATTCATTCACTGAACAAAGGTATTTTACCCAGTAAAAAATCTTCAAGACCGCAGGCAGGGGTACCTACTGTAAGACAATATGCCTGTGGGTATATTTTTTTAAATTCCATACCGCCTCCTGTGTGTTTGATAATGCCGCTTTTAACTTCAATAGCGGTCAGGCAAGCTGCTCCATTTTCGATTACAAAGTCTACTTCTTTTTCTTTTTCGCGCCACCAATAAACTGAAAAACCTTCTTCCCTGCCGCGGGCCAACAGATACGCGCCGACGGCGCTTTCTACAAGATGGCCCCTAAATTCCGGCATTTCCAAAAATTGTTTTCTGGTTGCTCCGGCAGCCCATATTAACAATGATGTGTCATAAACCATTAAACGCGGTGAGCTTTGCCTTATTCGGATTCTGTTTGCCGAATATTTTAACAGACCGCACAGAATGTTCGCCTTATCAAGGAGTTCAAGATAATTTGCCAGTGTCACCGTGTTCCCCGCGTCGTGAAGCTGCCCCAATATTTTTGTGTATGACAGTTCTTGGGCTGAATATGCGGCTCCCAGATTAAACAGTGAACGGAGCAAGGCCGGCTTGCGGATTTCTTCTGTTTGAAGTATATCTCTGGAAATTACAGGATCTACAATCGATGTACCTATATAACGCACCCATCGTTCAACATCGTTTTTTAAGGCCGCTGCTCCTGGATAACCTCCAAAAAATAAAAAATCATCAAGTTTATATTTAAAGGCAGTTTTACATTCACTATAATTCCAATGGGAGCAGTATAAAATTTCAAAACGTCCTGCCAGGGATTCACTTAGACCTTTCTGTATTAGCAGAGAAGAAGATCCTAGAATTATCACTTTTATTGGAATTTTTTTTCTGGTATCTTCGTCCCACATCGCCTTGACGGCCGATGACCAGTCCGGTACTTTATGGATTTCATCAAAAGCCAAAATTACTTCTTTACTTTTTTGCTTTTGCAGAACCCTTGCCGTTTCCCATTCATTGCGAATCCATTGTACTGAAACTACGATCGGATCGTCAGCGCTGACAAAGTGATACGGAACTGAAAGTGACTCCAGGGTTTGCTGTAATGCGGTTGTTTTGCCGGTTTGTCTGGGGCCGGAGATTACCTGTATAAACCTTCGTTCCTCCTTCATCCTGTCCCTAAGCTGTCCAACCAGTTTTCTTTCAAACATTATTTTCTCCGTTAATACTTTTACTCAACATACTGAGTTATTTACTCAATATACTGAGTAAATAATTTTTTGACAATACGACAAGGCGTGTGTTTTATTTGCGGGATCTGTTATAATGTTAATATTCCGCAGATGTTTTACGGAGGTAATTCATGAAGATTGGAGTATTGGCTGAAGGTTTCCGCTGCTCCCTGCCTGAGGCTTTCCATAAGACAGCCGCTTTGGGATTGACCGGGGTACAGGTTTACGCTACAAAAGGGGAATTTATCCCGGCCCTTCTTAATGACAGTGAGCGCCTTAATACCTACCTTAAGCTTCTGGGTGACTTAAGACTTGTTATCAGCGCCCTGTGCGGAGACATGGGCGGCCATGGTTTTGAAATCCGCAAAGATAACGCCGAGAGGGTCAAAAAGACCAAAGAAATAATTGACCTGGCCGCTGTCTGCGGGACAAAGGTCGTGACAACCCATATCGGAGTAATACCGGATGATCCAAAAGAAGAACGTTTTTCCATAATGCTTGAAGCTTTGGATACCCTGGGCATATACGGCAAGACAAAGGGAATTACCCTGGCAATTGAAACAGGACCGGAAAAACCGGAGACTTTAAAAAAATTCATCGAGCAGACCCGCGGCGGAGTCGGCGTAAATCTTGATCCCGCAAATTTTGTAATGGTAACCGGAGTTGATCCGGTCAAAGCCGTTGAAATCCTTGGAAAGTACATAGTCCATACCCATGTCAAAGACGGGATTATGAAGAAGCAGGCCGATCCCTTAAAGGTTTACCGTTTCTTTGCGGAAGGCGGTATCGAAGACTTCCGGATCGGTGATTACTTTACTGAAACTCCGGTCGGTGAGGGAGCCGTGGATTTTGATAAATACCTGGGCGCCCTAAAAAAGGCCGGTTATAACGGCTATTTTACGATTGAACGGGAAGCCGGAAATGATCCCGCCAAAGACATTGGCATGGCCGCGGATTTTATCAGGAAAAAGCTGGAAGCAGCGGGATATTAAAACAAAAATATGAGCACAGAAACCGGGCAGGCCTTCCTTGCCCTTTGCGATATTGTAACCCGGCTGCGTGCGCCGGACGGCTGTCCCTGGGACCGTGAGCAGACTCCGCAGACGCTGCGCGGCGATCTTGTTGAAGAAACCTATGAGTGCATCGAAGCCATTTCGCAAAATGATCCGCCCCACATAAAAGAAGAACTGGGAGACATTTTTTTACTGGTTACCATGCTTTCCTATATGCATCAGCAGCAGGGGATTTTTACGGTTTCCGATGTACTGGAAACTGTCTGCGAGAAACTAATCCGCAGGCATCCCCATGTGTTTGGAGATGTCAAAGTCAAAGACAGCGCCGAGGTACTGGACAACTGGGCCAGGATCAAGGTTGAACAGGAAGGCCGCAAACCAAAAGATTCTGTCCTTGATGACGCAAAAGCCGGTCTCCCGCCGCTGGAGCGTTCTTACGCCCTGCAAAAGATTGCCGCCAAAAAAGGATTTGACTGGACCGATGTTGAAAGCCTGTTCTCTAAAATGCAGGAGGAACTGGGTGAATTAAAAGAAGCCGTAGACTGCAAACCGGATAACATTGAGGATGAACTGGGCGACGTTCTTTTTATGGCGGTAAATCTTAGCCGTTTTCTAAAAATCGATCCGGCAATGGCGCTTGTCAGGGCCAATCTTAAATTTATCAAACGCTTTGGCCATGTGGAAAAAAGAATGAAGGAAACAGGCCTGGAAATGAAGGGCGAAAATATGGCCGCGATGGACAGTTACTGGGACGAGGCAAAAACCATGGCTGACTGAAACATTGTCAGCGGAAACATCTTCAATCAGCCTGCTGTCCGGTTTTCTGTTCAGCCTTCTTCGCTGTCCCTGGTTTCCAGCAGCATTAGCTGGATAAAATAATTAACTTTTTTATAATCATCGCTTAACCTCTGGACTATCGGCGTCTTTGATACGAGCATCAGTTCCTTCCAGTTCATAATCAATTCGTAAGGCTTCTTTTGGCAATCGTCCAGCAGCATTTTAAGATGCTTTCCCAGCACAACAAATGACGGGATAGTACGGTTTAAAATATTAAGCGCCTCTTCGTTTATCGAATTTACAATCGAATTAAGATAGCGGGTCTGGCTGGGATCCCTGTCAATTCTGACCAGTGCGCCGCGCAGCCTGGGGCCTGTTCCCCCGTCCTCCGAAAGGGATTCGTCAAGTTCATGCATCTCCGGCTCAATGTCCAGAATGGTGTGATACGCGTCAGACATCGCGATGGACGCGGAATTGTTTGTCCACTGGCCGCGGACCAGCAATATATCGGAGAGCTCCTGCATTTCTTTTTTAATAAAATCCTGAATAATCACGACCAGATGATTCATTGCCGGAGCGTAAACATACGAAGATACTTCCTTCTGAACCAGAATCTTGCCCCTTTCCCTGTTGTAATAGATCAGCCTGTTGACTTCGTTTGTACCGAATACGGCTTTTTCAAGAGCCGCGATCTGGGCGTTTTTTTGGTTCTCCGAGATGTTCATTATTATCTGGCGAATCTCCGCGGTTTTTTCGGCCAGCCAGCCGGAAGAAAGCTGTTCGTCGGGTTTTGGCGCGGGCCTTGGTTCCCAGACCGGATTCCCTGATGCCAGCTTTACAATGGTATCAAGCATTTTTGATTGTTTGAGATCTTTTAGATTTGCCAGCAGCCCGTTCCAGATTTCCAGGGGAATAAGGTCAGTTCCGCCTCTGCAATATTTTAATATTTCCAACACAGTCTTCCAGTCATCGGCCGGATCAAATGAAGGCAAAATCGAACAAAAAGACGCGATATCCGCCATAATAAGATCGGTCTGCAGGGGCGTAAATTTGGGAGGCGCGGAAAAATTTTCGGATACTTCCGGGTCAAATTTTTTAAGCATGCCAAGATAATCCCAGGAAACAAAACGGGCAAAAACGACTATCAGGTTATAACATTTGTCCGCTACGGCCAGTCTGGGATTGTCAAAACCTGTAGTCAGGGCCGCCAAATCCTGTTCCAGTTCTTTGGATAAATCAGCGCCTGAGTTTTTTCTACGTTCTGCTACAGCTTCTCCGGTAAGCCTTTTTATTACATCCATTGTTTTTTTGTCAATGTGCGATTCCAGTGTTACCTGCTTTATTTTTTTCATTACAGAATCATCTTTGAGATAAACATAGGCCGGATGAATTATCTTGAAAATGCTGTAAAAATACTGGGCAAACCCGGGATCGGCTTCTTCCTGTCTGGATCTGTAAAACTTGGCATATTTATTCTGCTGCACTTCTTTGGCAAGCTGTTTTAACAAAATCTGTTTGTCGTCGGCGTTATCGCTGCCGCCAGAAATAAAGGACATTACCTTGTTTACTATACTTTCATCGGGCATTATAATTTCCTTTGTAATACGGTAAATATATACACAATTTTTGATTTTTTCAATATTAATATCGGAGGTTATTATGAAACCAGTAAAGGCCCTGCTTTTGGGCGCGGGCAACAGAGGAATGTACGCGTACGGAAATTTTGCGCAGCAGAATCCCGGACTGCTGCAAATCGTTGCCGCTGCCGAACCGGTAATTGAAAAAAGACAGCAGATTCAGAAAGATCACCGGATCGCTCCCGAATTCCTGTATACTACCTGGGAGGACGCATTCGTTAAACTGCCGCCTGTGGAAGCGGTCATAATAGCCACCCAGGATCAAATGCACCTGGGGCCGATTCTGGCGGCAATGAAGGCGAACCTGCACATTCTGTGCGAAAAGCCCATTGTACCGTCTCTGGACGGCTGTCATTCTGTCGAAAAGGCCGCCGCAAGTTTTAAAAAAATTTTTATGGTGGCCCATGTACTCAAATATACGCCTTTTTTTGGAAAACTTAAAAACCTGCTTGACAGCGGCCGCATTGGACGGCTTATCGGCATTGATTTGATTGAAAATGTAGGGCACCTGCACATGTCCCACAGTTTTGTCCGGGGCAACTGGCGGAATACCGCGGAATCGGCGCCGATGATCCTGGCAAAAAGCTGCCATGACATGGATATGCTGGCCTGGCTGGCGGGTTCACCCTGCGAGTCACTTAGTTCCTACGGACGCCTCAATTATTTTAAAGCGGAGAACGCCCCGGCCGGAGCGCCTAAACGCTGTATGGACGGCTGCCCCCACATGAATACCTGTCCCTACCATGTTTCAAAAATTTATCTGGGTACAAATACAGGCTGGCCGGTTAATGTTATTACCACCGATCTTTCCATGGAAGGAAGGATGAAGGCCCTGGAAGAAGGCCCCTACGGCCGCTGTGTTTTCCATTGTGATAACGATGTGGTTGATCATCAGAACGCCGTGTTTAATTTTACCAACGGGGTAATGGCGAATTTTACCATGTCGGCTTTTACCATGGCCATTCACAGGAGCATTGTACTGTTCGGAACCGCCGGCGAAATTACCGGAGATATGGAAGATCGCAGGATTACGGTCAAGGATTTTTCCAGCAGAAATATTGAAACCATAAGTATTGCCGAACCTTTGGGAGGACACGCCGGCGGGGATTCTGCATTTATAAGTGATTTCGCGGCCTGTGTCCGCGGCGAAGGCGGAGAAGGCCTCAACATGGTAAAAAATTCTTTCGAGAGCCATTACATGGCCCTTGCCGCGGAAGCCTCCCGCAAAGAAAACGGCAGAATGGTCAAACTGGAAGAATTCAGGAGTAAATAAACTTTATAAACCCTTTTGCGAAGGCGGCTGCACAGACAGAGCTATACAGGCATCGGCGGCGCAGGTACAGGAGGCGGTGTTAGCGGCGGTGCCGGCGGCGGCAGGCTTTTGGGGCGGCTTGCCTCCGGCTGATCCCTTAGTTTGTTTGTCCATAACCTAAGCTCGTGGGCTGTCCAGTGGACAATCAAAAGCCGCAGCCTTGGGTAATTGTGGAATTCATCAAGCAGGGCTGCTTCGGACAATACTATCTGTATTACGGTATGGCAGAGATCATCGGGAAGTTCCAGAATCCAGTGCGATAAAAGTGAACCGTTTGATTCCTTAAAAAAGATATTTACCGCGGTCTGGAAACTTTTGGCCTGTTTGTGGATATCCGCGTATTGGGTATCTTTACGGGTATGTTTACGGCCTATTGTCGAAAAATAATATTCATAGGCGGCTTCCGCCTCGTCCATGGCAAGGGTTGTGGCCTGGGATTCGTCCGAGAGAAACCGGATTAAAAGCTGATAAAATTTATTCTGGATATCAAGAATGCTGGCCATCGCCAGCACTACTTCGTCCCGGAGATAGGGAGGCGGATCAACTCCCCTCAGTATATCCAGCAGAATTGTAAGCGAATTGGGAGCGCTGTAAATTCCAAAAGCCTGGACACCCATGATCTGCAGCCTGGGATTTTTGGTTTTCGAAATTATTTTTTCTATATGCGGCAAAAAGGCATGATCTCCCAGTCTTGCCAGCGCTATGATGGCTTCACCGGCAAGCATGTAATCTTTTGAATCGGCAAGTTCGCGCAGCAGCGGGATCGCGGTAAAAATCCCATGGCTCCCAAGTATCCTTGCCGAAATATAGGCTGTCGTAAAAGGATTGGAAACAATATCGTCCATTAGGGCGCGTTCGGCGTCCTCGTTTAAGGTTTCCAGCGCGCTTATTGCCCGCAGCGCTTCCTGCCTGACCGCAAGGCGCGGCGACTTGGCCCTGACAAGAAGTCCTTTGATCGAAAGTTTGGAAGGAGTATTGTGCAAAGCGTCCAAAAGCGCTTCTTCTTCCTGGGAATCACCGGTTTTGTTCAGTTTGTCCATCAGGGAAATCGCGCGCAGATCCCGGTAGGAAAACATCACTTCCAGAGCGCTGAAGAACGGCAGAGCACCAAGCGGCACCATCTTGCGCATCAGAAAAATTACAATTGCTCCAAGTACCAGCATCAGGATGTATAGAATACGGAAGGACCACAGCGAGTTCATGCCGGCGCCCCGCAGGGTATCCAGGAATACACCGCCCAAAAAAGAACCGCCGGTACCGGCAATACCAAAACACAAAAAATAGATTATCCCCATATCAAGCATAAGCTTTTGGGGAACAAGTCCAAAGAAGTAGGTCTGGGCAATTCCTTCGGCGCCGCAGAACCCAAAGTTCATTATAAAAAACAGAAAGGTCAGGTACAGAAGTACGGTTATTTCATTTTTCCCGGACGGAAAAAATATAATTGGAATTGTGCTTACAACGCCTATTATAAAAGTCATCATAAAAATAGGCTTGGCGCCGATCCTGTCCACCAGGAACTTGATCAGCAGACCGACCATAAGCACGCCCAGTCCGGCAAATACCGCGTAAAGGGAAATCATTCCTTCGCTCTGGCGGAACACTTCCCTGCTGTAGACCACGATAAATACCCTGGAAACTCCGGAAATCAGGGCTACCATAAGCAAAATTACGATAAAATGCCTTAGGGATTGGGTTGAAAATGCGTATTTAAGTATATCGCCGAATTTGTTTTTTTCTCCGCCCTCTTCTTCGTCCGGCTCCGGCACTTTTCTGAGCAAAAAACCGCTTATTACCCCGGTTACTATTCCGATGGCAAAAATAATTGAATATATAAAAAGAGGCGGATCTCTTCCAAGCAGGATGGCTATCGCGAAACCGGCAAACATTCCGACGGCGTTGCTGACTATCTGTATCTGGGTAAGGTAACTGCCGCGGTCAGGTCCGGACGCGAGAAGTCCTATTACAGGGTTGTTGCCGATCATCCCCACGCCGCGGGTAACGTGGAAAATCAAAACTCCGATCAGTACCAATATTAGGGCTATATCAGGGCGGCCCCAATATACCATAAACGGTGCAAGCAGGGCGGGGATCATGCCCAGATAACGGACTATCCAGGCTACGCTGTATACCCCGATTATTGAGAATTTTTTTACAAGAATTTTCCCGACAGGCAAAAAGAAAAACGCTACATAAAGAATGGCGTTTAAGGCTCCGACATAGGTGGAACTGGCGTCGAGCCTTAATACAAAAAGTATAACTATATTTCCTACAAGAAAGGACCACGAGATTGTGGAAAAAACATTGAAGGTATTATATACATCCCTGGCTTTGCCGAGGCGGTAGGGAGACAACGTAGAACCCATAAATTATTCCAATCATATACGGCAGTTTACTGAATTACAAGAGAAAGGCAGTAAACCGTTATTTATAATTGCAGGTACCGGGAAATTTATACTTTTTTGGTAATGTAATCGCTCCGCAGGCAGCGGGCGCAGATTTTTAAGGTAGCCGTCGATCCCCCAATCTCTGTCTTGATTTTTACCAGATTGGGTTTCCAGGTTCTCCTGGTATGATTATAGGCATGGCTAATTTTGTTGCCGGTTACAGTGTGCTTACCGCAAATATCGCAAGTTCTGGACATACATTCCTTCCTTAGGGATTTGAATCTTACCAAATTAATTTATAAATGTAAAGAGCCAGGTTTACCTCATATCGCCGGTTTGCTTCATGAAGCCGTATTACCTTAAAACCGATCCGGCTGCATGCAGCTTTTTCCAATTATTCCCGCCGGGGGATTGGCAATCTGTCGCTAAACGATTAGTATATAGACAATTATTAAACTATTGTTGCGCATTTTATTCATTTTAAATTTAAAAAAGAGGCGACCATATGGAAATTTTTTTTCTAAATTAAACCAATCCGTGTTTTTTACCCTTTTTTTAAATTTATTAAACACTCCTGCCGGCAGTGTCCTGTATGATACAGACAACAGCTTGACTAAAAAGATCCATTGGGGTTTTTCACGATCCAGACAAAGAACTATTTTAAAATTATTTAAAAACAGTTTTAATGGACTTCCAGGTTAGGTTTGTTGTCTGTATCATACAAAACACTGCGGGGCTCCGGAAATGTTTTTATGATTCAGCCAGGGGCAGCTAAAAAAAAACCCTCCGTTTACGGAGGGTTTTTGGTTTAACCGGAACAAATAGGTTCCGTTAACCGTTAAGTTCTTCTATTATAGGCCTAGACCAAAAGACAAACTGGCGCTGTTGGTTCTAATGGATACCCAGTTGCCGTTGAGGGGAATATCCTTTTTATCAAGGTAGAAATACCAATAATTGAGCCATTCGGGATCGGTAGGATCATAAACGCGTACTTCGCCTGTATCGCCGTTAACCCAGATCCTGACCGGTACGGGGTTGGTTATGTCATCCCAGGTTATCAAGGGAAGGTATTGGTTCAAATCAAAGCTTGATATCAGATCCATTGTGGAATTGGATGTGCTCCTGTATACCTGAGCTGAAAAACCTTTGGTAAAACCGGGAGTTACGGGGTTTTCGTCGTAATTGAGCCAAAGAAGGATTGACTTGCCGGCTCCCCAGGATTTGCCGTTAAACGCGCTGTCTCCGTATATATGAATACCGAATCCGCCGTGTCCGTCCTGAAGACCGTCTTCATACCTGACGTTGAATTCATAAATCATCGGGCCGCTTTGGGGAATGCGGACATTGGCTTTGGCCAGTCCCGCTTTAACGTCAGTCTGATAAAGCCTTGAACCTATAAAAGTCCAACTTCCGGCAGCAAATTGATGTTCGGGCAGGGGATCGGGTAATGCCTGGGCGAAAAGAGTCGCAGCGGCGCAGATAAGCGCCAGGAAGATTAGTAATCGTTTCATGATCTACTCCTTATACTATTTCCCTTTGGCGGGGATATTTATTTATAATAATTGTAACATATAATAAAAAAAATGGAAAGGTTTATTTAAATTTTTATTTTTTTTTTAACATTGCAATAATAAACCTGGCAAAAAACACGCCGGTAATAACCAGGGAAAGGATAAAAATACCCAGGGAAATCAAGTCCAGACGCTGTAACGCAGCAAGCTGATTGTAAAAAGGCTGCTGGCTTAAAATTTTAATAAACGGAATATCCTGCCAGGGCAAACATATAGAAACCAGTTTTATCAGGAAAATTATGGCCAAAACCGGTGAAATTATAAGCCCCGCTGTTGTCAAAATGAACCTTAAAACGGTACCCGGCATCTTTTTTAATATTTCCGCGATGTAAAAGCTGCCGAGATCCTTTTTTAACGAGCCAAAGGTTCTTAAAAAAATGCTGATTAACGGCTTTAACAGGCTTAATAACAGTAAACTTAAAGCAGTAAGCACAATTACCAAGATTCTTTCCAAAAAAAGTTTATTATATATGCCAAAATTATAAAAATCGTAGTTATTGTTGCGGATTCCCAATAATTTAAGGCTGTTTTCCAGATAAGTCTGGTCCAGTTTATCTGTTGTATTTGCCGCCATTGCATTGGTTTCTCCCCCTATTACCGAGGAAGGAACATAAACCCGGCAAATTTCATCGTCATTATCTGTTATAACTCCGGTCACAAGCCAGGTCTCGTTTCGCATTCTAAAACTGCTGCCTGTGATATTTATACTGCCAAAGATTGTAAATGCCGCCTTTTCGTTTAGGACCGCGTTGCGCAGTTTCCCTGTCCAGGCCTGTGCTGTAAAAAATGAACCTGTTTTCATGGAAAGGCCCAGAATTTGCCGGTAAGCGCCGGTAGTCGCGGTTATTGTAACCGGGTATTCCCGCTGCAAAAGGCTGATTCTTTCTGAACCCGGAATTTCGTAGGTTAGCGGGAATTCGTTTTGGTTAAAATCGTCGATTTTATCAATATCGATTTTTAATGCACTTGTTTCATTCGGCAAAATCAGGAAAATATTTTTATTACTTACTGAAAGAAAGTAAATGACGGCCATACCGGCGATACATATGAGCAGGATAGCCGCTGTTACCGGCAGCATTCTAGTTTTCAAAAAAATCCTCCGGATTTTTTAGGATAACAGTGTCTCCCGCCGAAAGCACCTTGCTGCTGACCAGTACAATAGGTTCATAAAATGTAATTCCGCGCAGCACCGCCGTATTTGTAAGATCTGAATCACCCAGGTAGATGTTGAGCCTGTCCACATAATATTCATTGCCCATTATACCCTTGCGCTGTTTTATCTGATAAAGAAAATATCTGTCGCTGTCCATGTTTACCGCTGCATTTGGAACCAGTGTAAAGGAAGCCGCACTGCTCTTTTCGAAAGTAATGTCAAAAGTTTCGCCGTCGCTGACCTCGTTGGAAACTATTGTGACAGATACGATTTTTCCCTGGGGAACAGGCCGGACGCGCCGCACCGTTCCATTGATAACATGGCTTGAGTTGCTGAGCTCGCAGGTATCGCCCGGGTTAATAAAGTTATTGTCCAGTGATACCGTGCAATCAACGTTGAATTCGCTGCCGGCTCCTATAGTAACCAGCATGGCGTTTTCCTGGAAATATTTTCCGCGTTCCGCCGCAAGGCTTAGTATTACCCCGGCGGCCGGCGCTTTGATAACGGCGTTGTTTTGATAATCGCGCAGAATGTCCTGGATTGAATCACGGGTAAGTTTTAGGTTTTCCAGGTCAATGCGCTTCATCGCCAGGGTATTTACCAAATCATCAGCTTCGGCCTGATATTTATAAATCAGGGCCCTGTAATTGTTCTCTGCGCTAATAAGGTCATTCCTGCTCTGCGAGCCAAGATCAAATGCAAATTGGGTATTCTGCATTGTTTCTTTTGCCTTGCCGATTTCCAGCGCTATTATGCCGGCCTGACCGCTCAGATTGTTTTGATCCGCTGTGTTGTCCAGGACTGCGGCGCTGTCCGGGACAGTATCACTGTCCGGCACAGTATTGTTGGCCGCCGCGGCAAGAGCCTCCCTTATGCAGCTCAGCCTTAAAGTCTGGCTTTGGATATCAGCTTCCATTTTATTTATATTGTTCTCTGTTTCTGACATTCGCCGCTGTGCGGCCGGAACATCGAAATCCATTTCAAAAAGAACCTGGCCTTCTTCCACCCGGTCTCCTTCCCGGACATAGACCCGGCCCGCCGCGCCCGCGCTCACTGCGTAAACGGTTTCGGTATCCGCCCAGCTTGAAATCCCGGAACTTATTTCCAGTTTGGAAAGGGAGCCCTTGACCGGCTTTGTACCTGTAACCTGCGGCATATTGTAGGTGTAGATGGTTTTGGAAAAAAACAGGAGCAGTACCAGCAATGCCAGGATTATTGCTCCCGCGGATTTTTTGTTCAGTTTCATTATTTAACTCCCGATAATTCAATGCCTTTTTCCAAATCTTTCTGGCCGGAAAATAAAAACCAAACCGGCAAAAACATGTAGATGCATGAAGCGGCAAAAATAAGGGCTGTTCTGCCGTCCGCAAGACGCGACAGGTAAACCGACAGCGGCTCAAGCCTGTAGTCATTGATAAAAATAACGGCCTGTTCAACGACATTCCAGTATTCAATAAATGTAAGCATGCAAAGAGCGGCTATTGTTGACTTGAGCTGCGGAATTAAGATATTCAGAAAAATATACCAGTTCCCGGCGCCGTCAATTTTGGCCGCTTCGAAATAGGCCTCGGGCACCGCCTTCATGCTCTGGCGGGCCAGGAATATTGCGAACGGCGAGAATATGCCCGGCAGTATTATCGCAAGGTAACTTTTTTGTATTCCCAAAATCGCCGCTATTATGTAATTTGGCACCAGCACAGCCTGCAGCGGCATCAGCATTACTACTATATAAACCAGGAAAAGTTTTTCCCTGTGCTTCCATTTCCAGATTGTAAAACCGTAAGCCGTAAGGAAACCGATTGCCAGCGCTCCCGCTGTTACCGGCAGCGTGATTTTTATCGAATTAAAAAGCAGAATTATAAACGAAGGCTGATTAATCAGAACGCCGGCGTATTGTTCAAGGCTTACCGGGTTGGGTATCAATAAAATACTTTTAAACTTTTCTGTAAGGCCTGAGGCCAGATCAAAGGTAGTAACACCGGAAGAATAATTAACAAGAATTGACTGTTCGGTCATAAAGGATCCTGCCAGCGTTACGATAAGGGGAAACAGTACCAGTAAGCCAAGGACTGTCAGGAAAACGGTTATCCCGATTGGATTCTTTTTCGAACCTGGGCGTATTTTTTTGGCTTTGCTGCGCGGTTTTAAATTCATAATTCAGCCTTTCGCTCAAGGCGAAGCAAAGACTGCGTAAACAGCGCAATTATTACCACCAGCAAAGCAGTCGCGGAAGTAAGCCGCGGGTAATTGAGCGACAGGAACATGTTGTTCATAAAATGCTGAAGCGTATAAATTCCTTCCTGCGGATAATTGCCGGTAATAAGGTAAATTTCCCTAAAGATTTTGAATGAATTGATGATTGACATTATAAGCGCAAGGATTCCTGTGGGCAGCAGGCAGGGAATTGTAATGTGCCTGAACACCTGGAATGATGACGCGTTATCCATCCAGGCCGCTTCGTAGTAATCTTTTGGGATGTTGCCAAGGCCCGCCAAAAAAAGAATCATGTTATAACCCAGGTTCTTCCACAAAAAGATCAGGATCATTACAGGCAGCGCAAGCGCCGAATCCAGCCAGTTAACTTTACCGATACCCAGATTGACCAGCAGACCGTTCAGCGCGCCGTCATAGGAAAAAAGAGTTTTCCAAAAGAAGACCATTGAACCGGACGGAATTACCAGCGGAATTAAAAATACAAGCGAAAACCATTCTCTCCGTTTGATGATCCTGTTAACCAGCATCGCGATTCCAAGCGAAACGGCCAGGTTGAGCGGCGCCGAAATCCCGATGAACCTGAGTGTATTGGCAAGGCCGCGCAGATATGCGCGGTTGCCGAACAATCCGATAAAATTGGCAAGGCCCACAAATGAGCCGCCAATCGGTTTGTCAAAAAGAGAATAAACCAGGGACAGGCAGAACGGTAATATAAAGAAGATAAAGAAACCGGCAAGTCCGGGCAGGGCAAAGAAAAACCCTGCGCCGAGGAAGCTGTTTTCTTTTTTCCGCGGCGCCGGCCGCTTTTGATTCATCATCGTTTAAATTTTTATTCGCTTAAATATAAATCAGCCTTGTTTTGCAGGACTTTGGCGACTTCATCCGCTGTCCGCGAACCGCTGAAGTAGTACTGTACTTCCTGGGCAATCATGTCGTTGAGGCTTGTGTCCTGAACAACGTAGGTATTAATGCTGTCTGAAAGTTTTTCAACCGCTGTCTTATAGTTTTCAATGGCTGTCTGTATCTGGTCATTAACCGGCATGTTTATGCCCATTGCAGCGCCGGAAAAAGTGAGCGCGGCTTTTTCTTCCCTGGCCTGGTTGTTGACCGGCAGGCCGAAGTTCATGATGTTTGTAGAAAGCTGCATTTCTTTTGAGAGCAGGAATTTCATAAAGGCCCAGGCGGTTTCCTTGTTTTTGGACTGGGAATTGATTCCGAATCCCTGGTTAAAATTAAAGGGAACCGTACCGTCGGCATTTGCCTGGATGCCTGCGATCTCGTCGTTGTCTTCGATTCCTGCCGAGACTCCGGCTGTGATCATCCTGGTTTGGCGGCCTGTACCGCGGCTGAACATGGTTACAAGACCTATGTTTCCGCTTGATTTAAAAAAGAACCTATCGGTGGGCGCCTGCATGTTAAGCTGCATAATCTGGCCCGCGTTCTGCTGGCCTGTGACCCCGCGCGGAATATATCCCTTCTGCGCGTAATCTGTAATGGATGCCAATAGCCCGCTGAACTGGCCGTCAAGGAAATTCGGTTTGCCGGTTTCCAGGTTTATAAATGAAGTAATGTTTTCCCGGAGGTACTGGTTGAACATTCCGGCCGGCCCGCGGAAATAATCAACCATGCTGAACAGTTTGTAGTTCCCGCTGTACAGGGGAATCCCCAGTTTCATCAGTTTATCCGCGCTCCAGGCTTTGTCCGCCCCGAACACGGAAGCAATTTGGGCCGGTACCAGCGTGGAATCGTAAACGTAATAATTAAAAGTATAATCCATGGGCAAAAACCAGATGCCGCCGCGGTAACGCAGGGCGTCAAAAATATTTTGTCTGTAATCGGCAATGTTAAAACCCGGATCGCCTTTCATATACGGATCGAGATTTTCCAAAGTCCCGCTTCCCACAAATTTGCGCAGCGGCAGAACATCCATCGCGTACACGTCCGCGCCCGTACCGCTCATCAGGTTTGTATTTACCCTGCTTATATAATCAGACTTAGCCTGCGGGTCATCCTGCATCTGGACTGTGGAGGCCCTCATATTGCCCTGATCCATATTTTTAATCTCCGGCATTGCCGAAAATGTTTCTACATTGACTTTAACGCCCGGATACATTGCCTCAAACGCCTTTGCCGCTTCTTCAAGATAACTTTTGTAAAGCATGGAATCGTAGGCAGAAACCGTTATTGTACCTGACGGCTTGCGGTTAAAAAACGCCGGGTCCGGTCCGGTTTGCGCCGGAGCTCTCCCGCCCGCTCCTCCCGCAAATACGGCCGTAATTAATAACGCAAAAAAAGAAACTGCAAGTAAAAATCGCTTCATAAAAAACTTCTCCTGTGCGGTCCAAAACCGCGTTTAATTATTGAACAGAAAACAACGTTTTCGCACTTTATACTTTTCGCATTTAACCGCTTTTCGAGCTTAGCCGCATATAATAAATTCCATCCAAAAAAGTACGCCTTCCGGGGTGTTCTCCATGCCAAACGGAACATCCATGCGATCGAGGGCTTTCTTAACAATGGCCAGACCAAGGCCGCTCTGCGAACCGTGCCGGGACCTTGCGGAATCTGAATGGAAAAAAGGTTCAAACACTTTGGACAGAGCTTCATCGGGAATATGCGCGCCGGTGTTAAGAATTTCCAGACGCAGGTTTTGTTGTTTAACGGAATTTATTCTGATTGTCCCGCCTTCGTTTGTATTTTGCACTGCATTGGCAATCACATTGGACAGGACCCGCTGTAAAAGGTTCCGGTCTGCCCGAACGCTGATGCGGGGAAATACGCCCTGGATTTCAAGGCCCTTCTGGTCTGCCAGGGATTTATATTCATCAAGAACTGCATTGCCTGTTTCCCCCAGGTCAGTCGTATACTTCGTATCCACCGCATACTTCGTATCTGTCGTGTTTTTTTTATTCGTTGAATACCTTGTATTTGTGTCTGACAATTTTACAATTTCAAGGATCTCGGAAACCAGGCGGGTCTGGGAATCCAGGGTCTTTAAACATTCCCGCAGGTATTTGCGGTGGTCTTTGTAATCCCCAACTCCGGCGATCATGCCTTCCACCAGGGCTCTGGCTGCGGCAATCGGAGTTTTTAATTCATGTGAGGCTGCGGAAAAAAACAGCCTTTGATTTTCTTCCATGGCCCGTTCCCTGACGATCTCGTCTTCCAGCGGCCTGGTCACTCCCCTGGCAAACAGCATTGCGCCCAAAATGGCAATTACAAGCATAAGTCCGATTGCGATGAATAAACGTCTTAACAGGGATCCAAAACTTACCAGGCCGGAATTGGAGCTGTAGCCTGTAAATGTATAGGCGTTATCCAGCAGTTCGCCCGGGTTTAGTTCAGCGGGGTTTCTTCCTGCGCCCACAAACCTGACCCGTATACTCTGGCCAGGATCTATTTCGTTCATGCCTGCTGTATGTGGGGTAGAAAAAATTATGGTACCGTCTCCCTGTTGTATTATGAAATTAAAGGACTGGTTATTATTGGCAAAAATCCTGGCCTGTTCAATAATTTCTTCCGGGCTGCTGTTCCGGTCGGACATCAGCGCAATCATGGGCCGGAATGCTGCGGAGAGCTGAAGCTGCTGTTCATCGCGGTAAAATGAAAAAAACTGCCGCGCAAAAAGCAGGCCGGCGGCCAGGCACATCAGGATAAGGAGCAGCATTGTATAGGCAAAAATTTTGGTAAATACGCTGATTTTCACTTTTTATTATCCGTATTTTTTTCCAGTGAATAGCCTACGCCCCGTACTGTTTTGATGATATTCTGCGGGAGCTTGGCGCGCAAATTTTTGATATGCGTGTGCACCGTGCCTTCGCTGCTGTAATAGTCGTAGCCCCATATTTTCGAGAGCAATGTCTCGTGCGTTACCACCCTGCCTTCGTTATTGGCCAGCAGCCACAGTATTTCGAATTCGCGCAATGTAAGGGGCAGTTCCTGTCCGTCCCAATGTGCCATAAAAGTCCCGCGATCCAGCCGCAGGCTGCCGCAGCGGATTTCATTCTGAAGGGCGCCGCTCCTCCTTAACAGGGCTTCCACCCGTTTTAATAAAACCTGCATGGAAAAAGGTTTGGCTACAAAATCGTCTGCCAGGTTGTCAAACGCCTTTAACTGCGGGCTGTCCCCGGAAAGCGCCGTGATGATCATAACCGGTATATCGCCTGCTTTTCTGAATTCTTTAAGTATCTCCTGGCCGTCCATACCCGGGAGCATTATGTCCAGGATCGCCAGACTGAACTTTTTTTCGAACAATCGTCCGCAGGCGTCTTTGCCGTTGGTGTAAAGTTCAACATGGTAACCTGCGTCCAGGAGGAACGCCTTTATGGTATTTCCGATATGCTCATCATCTTCGGCAACCAGAATCTGTATATCCATGCGCAGAATTTATCATATAAACCTGTAGTTTTCCTGTAGTTTGCCGGTATTTTTTATGAAGATTTTTTTTGGAATGTGATATAATTTTGTGATATAATCAAGTACAAGAGGTTATACATGTGGAATCAATTACAAACTGACGCCTACGAAGGAATGATCGCCGAGACAGTTACCATGACCGGTTATAAAGGCGATCGGATTCACGCTTATTTCTCGCGCCCCATCGGCAGTAATCCTGTCCCGGGAATTATCCTTATTCCCCATATGCCCGGCTGGGATGAAATTAACCGGGAAATTGCCTGTCGTTTTACCAGGCACGGATACGCGGTTATATGCCCGAATATTTATGAACGTTTTGGCCACGGACTGCCCGCCGATATCGCGGGAAAGGCCAGGGATGGAGGCGGTGTGTCCGATGACTCCGTAATGGGAGACTGCGCGGGCGCCCTTGAATATTTAAAATCGCTCCCCTATTCCAACAACAGGGCAGGCGTAATCGGCATGTGTTCGGGAGGCCGCCATTCCTTCCTCGCGGCCTGCAAAGTAAAGGGAATTAACGCGGCTGTTGACTGCTGGGGCGGACGTGTGGTTGCCGCAAAAGAAGAGCTTACACCGCAGCAGCCTGCGGCGCCCATTGATTTTACGGCCGATCTTGACTGTCCGCTGCTGGGAATATTCGGTAACGACGATAAATTCCCGCCTCCCGAACAGGTTGACCGCCTTGAATCAGAGCTCAAAAAACACGGCAAGGAGTATCAGTTCTTCCGCTATGACGGCGCGGGGCACGCCTTCTGGTCCTATGATCGCGAGGCTTACAGACCTGTACAGGCCATGGACTCTCTGGAAAAAGTATTGGCCTTTTTTGACAAAAATTTACGATCCTAGCATTCTGAAAGTCTTAAAATTTTGAAAGAGGAATTTTTTGTCCCGCCGGCCAAAAAAGCGCGGCCATTCTCGGTCATGGTTAAGCCGGTGGGTTCATTGTGCAACTTGCGGTGTTCTTACTGTTACTATATAGATACTGTATATGAAGAAAACGCCGGTACATCTGTAAAAACCGCCGGCTCTGCTGTTAAGACTGCCGGCGCAGTAATGACCAAAGAAATTTTGGAACTGTTTATCCGCCAGTATATAGAGGCAAGCAGCGGGCCGGTTGTGAGTTTTACCTGGCACGGCGGCGAACCGGCTCTTGCCGGCCTGGACTTTTACCGCCTGGCGCTGGATTTACAAAAACAATATCTTCCCAAAGGCTGGTCCTGCTGGAATAATCTGCAGACCAACGGCGTCCTGCTGGACGAACAGTGGTGTTCTTTTCTTGCAAAAGAACATTTTGATGTAGGATTAAGTATTGACGGTGTCCGGCGGATACACGATTTGTACCGTAAAGACAGCGGCGGCAGCGGAACATGGCAAAGCGCCGCGGCCGCTGTAAAACGCCTTCAATCCTATGGAGTACAGCCGGATCTGCTTTGTACCGTAACTTCGGATACGGCAGCTGAGCCGCTGGCTGTTTACAGGGCGCTGCGGGATCTTGGTACGGGATGGATTCAGTTCATTCCCATAATACGTACAAACGCCGGGCAAATAACGCCGGACAGCGTATCCGGCCAGGCATACGGCAAATTTTTATGTGATATTTTTGACGAATGGGCCCTGCATGATATGGGCCGTACTGATATCCAGTTTTTTGCCGAAACTTTGCAGATTTGGTCCGGCGGTGAAGCCGGTTTGTGTTTTTTGGCGCCTGTTTGCGGCAGGGCCCTTA
>Ga0123357_10001298_pt1 | contig 26343 bp, 16 predicted proteins | sample TergutEmb28metaG_FD_89873 | JGI IMG/M metagenome (GOLD analysis project Ga0123357, IMG submission 89873) | Embiratermes neotenicus P4 segment gut microbial communities from Petit-Saut dam, French Guiana - Emb289 P4 | ecosystem: Host-associated > Arthropoda: Insects > Digestive system > Gut ...
CCCGCCCCCCTCCCCGGCATCACCCGCCCCCCCCGCGGCTACCAACCAGGCGAAATCGTCGCCATCAAAGTCAACCTCAACTCCACCAGCGCCCGCGAACCCCGCAAAGACTCCGACCGCCACGACGCCTCCACCGACATCACCCCCCAAACCGTCCTCGCCCTCGTCCGCCAACTCGTCAACAACGCCCACGTCGCGCAAAACGACATCCTCATCTACGACGCCAAACGCATCGTCTACACCGCCCTCCTCCAAAAAATCTGGAACGAATTCCCCGACATCCGCTTCCTCCAGGAACGCCCCCTCGTCGACGACCAACGCCACCCCAAATACCACGACTACTCCCGCATCGAACAACCCAAATGGGTGACCGCTCTCACCTACTCCAACCCCAAAATCAAAAACGACACCCGCAACCGCCCCCTCGACATCCCCCAGCAAGTCCTTGACGCCACCTACAGCATCAACCTCGCCCTCCTCAAAGCCCACTCCTACCCCTACGGCAACCTCCGCAACATGGAAAAAGGCGACGAAGGCCAGACCGCCGTCACCATGACCGGCAAAAACTATTTCGGCTCCATTCAAGGCCCCAGTGCCCTCCACGCCTACATCAACCCCAGCCGCGAAAGCGCCCCCAAATCCTACAACCCCCTCGTTGACCTCGCCGCCTCCCCCGCCCTCGGCGCCAAAACTATCCTCTACCTCCTCGACGGCCTCTATTCCGCCCGCAAACACTCCTCCGCCCCCATCCATTTTACCCAACCACCCTTCAACAGCAAAAACTACCCCTATGAAAACCCCGAATGGCCCTCCAGCATCCTAGCCTCCCTCGACGGCGTCGCCCTCGATTCCGTCGGCCTCGACATCCTCTACTCCCAAACCGTCGACAACATCGACCGTGACAACAAAAACCGCCCCTGGCTAATCCTCCGTGAAAACGCCGACACCTACCTCCACGAAATGGCCCTAGCCCCCAACCCGCCCTCCGGCACCCACTATACCCAACCCATCCCCACCGGCTCGGGGAGCGCGGGCGTCCCGCCTGCCGACGAGGGTCGTCCCGACCCTCGCCCAATCCAAAATCCAGTCTCGAGCGAAGCGACAGGCTTGACATCCAAAATCCAAAATTCCCTCCCCGTCCCCAGCCTGGGCGTTCACGAACACTGGAACGACCCCTATCACCGCCAATACACCCGCAACCTAGACCCCCAAAACGGCCAAGGCATCGAACTCCTCTACCTCCGCGCCACCCCCGACACCGACACCACAAAATCAGCCACCGCCCCCGCATCCACAACGGCGCGGCAGCGCCCAATCCAAAATCCCCAATCCAAAATCCAAAATTTCTCCCCCCCCCCTCTCCCCCGCCGCACCACCTCCCAAGGCCTAGCCACCGCCCGCCTCCCCCAATACCAAGTTGAACAACGCCCCGCGAATTGGGCCATCGCCACCGCCGAATCCGTCATGGCCCGTTACCCCGATTACCGCGAAGCCTACTGGAAACCCTGGAACTACGTCACCGGCTACATGCTCACCGCCTTCGAAATGCTCTACAACAAAACCCACGACCAACGCTACTACGACTACATCAAAACCTACATCGACCACTTCGTCACCCCCGACGGACGCTACACCGGCGACAAACCCACCGACAACCTCGACAACATCATGACCGGCACGATGATCGTTGCCCTCTACGAACGCACCCACGACCCCCGCTACCAAAAAGCCGCCGAAGTCTTCCGTCACGCCTTCGACGACTACCCCCGCAACCCCGACGGCGGCTTCTGGCACGGACGCACCACCATCGGCCAAATGTGGATCGACGGCATCTTCATGGGCCAAATGTTCCTCACCCGCTACGGAGCCGTCTTCAACGACCCCGCCGCCTTCGACGAAGCCGCCAACCAAATCCTCATCTACAGCAAACACGAAAAAATAACCAACGGCCACCCCACCGGCCTCTTCTATCACGGCTGGACCTCGCGCCCCGAACTCAAAGACTGGGCTGACAAAACCACCGGCCACTCCACCGACGTCTGGGCCGAAGGCCTAGGCTGGTATGCCCTCATCATTAGCAAAACCCTCGAACTCATGCCCCCCTCGCACCCCAAGCGCCCCGCTCTCATTGCCCTCGAAGCCAAACTAGCCGCTGGCCTTGCCGCCGCCCAAGACCCCGCCACTGGCGGCTGGTGGAACATCGTCGACAAAGGCAACCAACCTGGCAACTTCATCGACCCCTCTGGCACGGCGATGTTCACCTACATGCTAAAAACCGCCATCACTGCTGGCCGTCTCGACCCCGCCACCTACACCCCCATCCTCGACCGCGGCTACTCCGCCCTCCTCACCCTAGCCCGCATCAACGAACACGGCCTCGTCGACGTCTGGGGCGGCTGTGACGGCGTAGGCATCCAAAAAAACTACGACGGCTACGCTGCCCGCCGCCGCATGGTAAACGCCAAAGAAACCTATGCCGGCTTCCTCTGGGCGACCACCGCCATGGAAAACTTCTCCAACTAACCACCTCTCAGTAGGGGCGTCGCTTGCGACGCCCTTCTGGAGGGACGATCTCCAACTAACCGCCATCTCTTATCCAGTCCTGTGGGCGGCGTTTACGCCGCCTCCGTGGTCTTATCCAGTAGCAGCGGCGCCGTTTACGGCGCCAGTCCCATCCGTCCCTTCCGTCCCTTATGTCCCTTTCGTCCCTTCCGTCCTTTCCACCACCCACCACCATGCACACCCACCGCCACCACCACCTCCTCGCCCTCGCCGCCACCCTCTCTTCCTTCCTCCTTCTTCCTTCTTCCTTTTCCGCTCGTGCCGCAGGCACGAGCGCCTGGGTCACCCAATCCCCCGACGGCACCCTCACCTACCGCGCCACCCCCTCTGGCGACCGCATCATGGACTTCTCTCACGCTGGCTACCGAGGCGGCGGCGTCCCCCTCCCCGACGTCCCCGTCAAACTCACCCTCTCCCCGCTCCCCGACCCCAAAGCCGACGCCACCGCGCACATCCAATCCGCCCTGGACAAACTCTCCGCCCTCCCCCTCGACGCCACCGGCCACCGCGGCGCCCTCCTCCTAGCCCCCGGCACTTACCCCTGCGCCACCCCCCTCACCATCAACGCCAGCGGCGTCACCCTCCGCGGCAGCGGCAACGACCCCGCCGCCCCCACCGCCACCATCATCCGCATGACCGGCGGCAAACACACCGCCATCCTCCTGGGCGAGCGCTCATCTGCCTCCGTCACCGGCAAATCCGGCCCCGAAACCAAAATCACCGACCGCCACGTCCCCACCGGTGCCATCTCCCTCACCGTCGCCAGCACCCGCGGCTTCGCCATCGGCGACTTCGTCGAAATCCGCAAAACCGTTACCGCCGCATGGATATCCCTCTTAAAAATGGACCAACTCGTCCGCGATGGAAAACCCCAAACCTGGATCAAACCCGGCAGCAAACTCACGACTCTCCGCACCATCTCCGCAATCTCCGGCAACACCATTACCCTCGACGCCCCCCTCTCCGACTCCATTGACTCCAAATACCAACCCCCTGGCGGCGCCACCCTCGTCAAAGTCCCCCCGCCCCCCTGGCCCTCCGAATGCGCCCTCGAAAACTTCGTCATCCAATCCCCGCTCCAAGCCATGAACCACTCCGAACAACTCTATAAAGCCATCACTTTCCGCGCCCAAGACTCCTGGATGCGCAACCTCCGCATCGAAGAAACCATGGACAGCGTCAGCATGAACGGACGCCGCCTCACCATTGAAAACGTCTCCGTCATCCGCAAAGCGAAACACCCCGGCTCCTCGAAACCCTCCGAACTCTCCCCCAACGCCACCCAAATCCTCCTCGACCGCTGTCACGTTGAAGGCGACAACATCTGGTTTGCCGCCACCGGCAGCGGCAACGCCGGCCCCATTGTCTTCCTCGATTGCACCTTCAAAGGCACGGGCCACATCGAAGGCCACATGCGCTGGAGCACTGGAATGCTCCTCGACAACTGCACCCTCCCCGAAGGCGGCATCGACTTCAAAAACCGAGGCACCGCCGGTAGTGGCCACGGCTGGGGTCTGGCCTGGTCTGTCGCGTGGAATTGCACCGCCAAAACCTACACCGTGCAGCAACCCCCAGGTGCCTACAACTGGGCCATTGGCTGCACCTGGCTCGACAAAAACGCCGAGCGCAAACCCCCGGACCCCGTCGGCACCTTCGATTCCCCCGACAAACCCGTCACCCCCAAAAGCCTCTACCGCGCCCAACTAGCCGCCCGCCTCGGCACCAAGTAGGGCCGTCGCAAGCCACGCCCCCCCATTACCCAGTATCACCCGCGCCATTTACGCCCCCTGTCCCTTCTGTCCCTCTCGTCCCTCTGAAAACCCATAGGCCATTTTGCCTAATCAAACCCCCAAGCCACTCTTGCCTTCCCGCGCCCCATCCACGCGAATCTCCGCAGACCCAATCACCATCCAGTCTTATCCAGTTGCAGCGGCGGCGTTCACGCCGCCCCCCTGTCTTATCCAGTCCTGTGCGCGGCGTTTACGCCGCTCCCATTTCTGAAATTCGAAATCTCAAATCTGTTTACGAAGTAGTATTACAATTCCCACTCACCGCCATGCGCCGCCTCTTCTACTCGCTACTCACTACTCGCTACCCGCTACTTTTCCTCCCCGCCGCCGCTGCCTTCCTTTCGCTCTTCACCTCTCACTCTTCACTCTTCGCTGCGCCAGCCGCGCCCTTCGACCTCGCCGCCCACGAACGCCCCCGCACCCTCCGCCTCGCCGACGCCGCCCTCGCCGCCACCCCAAAAACCATCACCACCGCCCGCAACCCCCGCAGCGCCGGCGGCCCCCACGACTTCTCCTCCGAAGGCGACTACTGGTGGCCCGACCCCGCCGACCCCGCCGCCCCCTACATCCAACGCGACGGCGAAACCAACCCCGCCAACTTCGTCGCCCACCGCCAGCTCCTCATGGAATTCTCCCGCAACGTCTCCGCCCTCGCCGCCGCCCACAAACTCACCGCCGACCCCCGCTACGCCACCGCCGCCCTCGCGCACCTCCGCGCCTGGTTCATCGACCCCGCCACCCGCATGAACCCCAACCTCCTCTACGCCCAATCCATCCAAGGCCGCTACACCGGACGCGGCATCGGCATCATCGACACCCTCCACCTCTGTGAAGTCGCCCTCTCCATCCTCGCCCTCCGCGACGCCTCCGCCATCCCCCCCGCCACCGACGCCGCCCTCACCGCCTGGTTCCGCGACTACCTCCACTGGATGCGCACGCACCCCTACGGCATCGACGAAAGCAATGCCGCCAACAACCACGGCACCTGCTGGACCCTCCAAGCCGCCTGCTACGCCCTCGTCACGCGCGACGCCGAAACCCTCGCCCTCTGCCGTGACCGCCTCACGCGCCTCCACATCCCCAATCAAATGGCCCCCGACGGCTCCTTCCCCCAAGAACTCCGCCGCACCAAACCCTACGGCTACTCCATCTTCAACCTCGACGTCATGACCGCCCTCGCCCAAATCCTCAGCACCCCCGACACCAACTACCTCACCACCCCCGTCTCCCCCACCGACGACCGCAGCCCCATAAAAGCCATTGCCTACCTCTACCCCTACCTAGCCGACAAAACCCTCTGGCCCCACAAACACGACATCATGTATTGGGACAACTGGCCCGTCCGCCAGCCCGCCCTCCTCTTCGGTGCCCTTGCGACCAACAACCCCGCCTGGCTAGCCCTCTGGAAAACCCTCGACCCCGACCCCACCACCGAAGAAGTCCAGCGCAACTACCCCATCCGCCACCCCCTCCTCTGGTTTCCCGCCACGCAACCCACCCTCTAGTGCTCAGTCATGTTTAAAATATCGCAAACCAAGCCACCCCCCAACGGAGTTCCTGAAGTTAGGCGCCAACCGAACCCCAACGGGGTTCCATCCTATAGCCCAGGGTTGCCCGAGTCCGCGAGGGCTACCCTGGGTTCGTTTATGATAGAAAACACAACCCTGAAGGGGTTGCATAAAACTTTCTCCACCACCACTGCCATGCACCGCCTCCTCCTAGCATTCTTCATTCTACATTCTACATTCTACATTAGCTCTCGCGCGAGCGATAGCGAGCGCGAGAGCGTCCGCGCCATCCTCCAACGCATCTCCCACCACCAAATCCACCCCCTCGCCGACGGCGACAACGCCCCCGTCTCCACCCTAGCCGCCCTCGAAGCCGCCCGCCCCCCCGCCGGCATCTCATGGAATTACCCTTGGGGCGTCACCCTCACCGGCCTCATCCGCGCCAGCGACTACCTCGACGACAAATCCGCCCTCGATTTCGTCATCCAGCACAACCACATCATCGCCCGCCACTACGCCTTCCTCTCCGCCTCCGAAAAGAAAATCGCCGCCGCCGCCCCCTCTACCAACGCCGACCCCAACGCCACTGGCGCGGCAGCGCCCCATTCTACATTCTCCATTCTACATTCTTCATTAGGCGGCAAAGCCGCCGCCATCTCCGGCCTCCTCCGCCTCGGCAACCTCGACTCCTGCGGCGCGATGGGCGTGCAAACCCTCGAAGCCATCCTCCGCCACCCCGACCGCGCCATCCCCGAACAAAAAGCCATCATCGAACGCATCGCCGACTGGGTCGTGAACAAACAAGAACGCCTCCCCGACGGCACCTTCTGGCGCCCAAATTCCACCGACGGCGACCGCACCTTCAACGTCCCCCCCGAATGGCCCAAAGGCACCATCTGGATAGACGACCTCTACATGGGTGGCGTCTTCCTCGTCCGTTACTACCAATACACCCACGACCCCCGCCACCTCACCGACGCCGCCCGCCAAATCATCGCCATGGCCGCCTTCGTGCAAGACACCGACGGCCTCTGGTTCCACGGCTACAGCGTCCCCCTAAAAAAACACTCCCCCGTCAAATGGGCCCGTGCCAACGGCTGGGCCATCGTAGCCACCGTTGAAACCCTCACCGTCATGCCCGAAGACCACCCCCTCCGCCCCCAACTCCTCGCCATCCTCCGCCGCCACATCGACGGCCTCAAAGCCACGCAAACCCCCAACGGCCTATGGCGCCAAGTCCTCGACGCCCCCGCCCTCTGGGAAGAAACCTCCAGCACCGCCATGTTTGCCTATGCCATTGCCCGCGCCGCCAACCGAGGCTGGATCCCCCCCGAAAACCTAGCCATCGCCCGCCGCGCCTTCGCCGCCATCGCCGCCAACTACATCACCCCCGACGGCCAGGTAAACGGCACCTGTCGAGGCACGAACATAGCCCAAACCCCCGCCTACTACGCCGCCCGCCCCCGCCCCGACGACGAACTCCACGGCCGTGGCGTAGTCCTCCTAGCCGGCACCGAACTCCTAGCCAGCCCGCGCCTCGTTCCGTAGGGGCGTCGCTTGCGACGCCCGTTCTTATCCAGTAGCAGCGGCGCCGTTTACGGCGCCTTCTTATCCAGTCCTGTGCTCGGCGTTTACGCCGCCTCCCTTCACTCTTCACTCTCTCCACACCATGCCCGCAGCCACATCCGCACCAATTCCGCCCACACCCACTCTCACCCGCCGCGCCTGGCTCACCCACGCCGCCGCCCCCACTCTCGCTGCCACCCTCATCTCCCCCCTCCTCGCCGGAGCGGCAGCTCCCCAATCCAAAATCGAAAATCCAAAATCGAAAATCCACGACATCCGCTCCTACGGAGCCGCCCCCGACACTCTGAGCACCACCGCCATCCAATCCGCCATCGACGCCGCCCACGCCGCCAACGGCGGCACCGTCCTCATCCCCGCCGGCACCTACCTCTGCGGCACCATCGAACTCAAATCCAACGTCACCCTCCACCTCGCCCCGCAAGCCACGCTCCTAGGCAGCCCCCGCCCCGCCGACTACCACGCCGGACGCGCCATCCCCTCCGGCAACGGCAACATGGTCTTCATCTCCGCCGCCGACGCCGAAAACATCACCATCACCGGCCCCGGCACAATCGACGGCAACGGCCACGCCTTCTACACCGGCCAAGGTGACAACACCGGCCCCGGCCAAAACTCCGCCCAAGGCTACACCCACCGCCCCCACCTCCTCATCTTCGCCCGCTGCAAAAACCTCCGCATCCAAGACACATTCTTAACCGCCAGCGCCTACCACTGCCTCCGCGTCCTCGACTGCGAATACGTCTATTTCGAACGCATCCGCATCCACAACCGCGTCAACAAAAACAACGACGGCTTCCACTTCGTCAGCTCGCGCCACGTCCACATCGACGCCTGTGACGTCCGCTGTCAGGACGACGCCTGCGCCCTCTTCGGCTCCAACAAAAACGTCACCATCTCGAACTCCACCTTCTCAACCCGCTGGTCGATCTTCCGCTTTGGTGGCGGCGAATGCGAAAACATCCTCGTCACCAACTGCCTCATCTACGAAACCTACGGCTGCCCCATCAAACTAAGCTGTCGCGCCAACTCCCGCTTCGAAAACATGCTCTTCTCGAACCTCATCCTCCGTGACGTCACCGGCCCCATCAGCATCAGCCTCTCCTCAGCCTCCCGCCGCCGCGCCCCCGCCGCCGCGGCCACATCCGCCGCCGGTTCGGGTAGCGCGGGCGTCCCGCCTGCTGACGAGGGGCGTCCCGCCCCTCGCCCCCATTCCGCCCCCGGCATCATCCGCAACATCTCCTTCGAAAACATCCGCGGCAACATCGTTGCCCACGGACGCCAATACCCCGACATCCCCTGGGAGCAAGCCTACCGCCCCGGTGAAGACCGCACCTGCATCACCCTCAACGCCGTCGACGGCGACCTCATCGAAAACATCACCCTCTCCAACATCCACCTCACCTACGAAGGTGGCGGCACCCTCGCCGAAGCGCAGCGCGAAGTCCCTCAAATCGCCGGCGAATATTTCGAAATCGGCGACCGCCCCGCCTACGGCCTCTACGCCCGCAACGTCCGCGCCCTCACCCTCGACAACGTCCGCCTGGAAACCGCCACCCCCGACCACCGCCCCGCCGTAGTCCTGGACAACATCACCGACGCCACCCTCTCCACCCTGGCCACCGATGGCCACCTCGCCGCCCCCTCCACCCTCCGCCTAATCAACACCACCGACACCCTAATCGCCTCCCCCCGCCTCCTAACCCCCGCCGCCGTCTATCTCGCCGTCGAAGGCCAGCGCAGCGCCAACATCGCCCTCCTCCCCGGCGACCTCCGCAAAGCCCCCACCCGCGTCACCTTCGACCGCGGCGCCACCGCCCAGTCCCTTATCCAGTAGCAGCGACGACGTTCACGCCGCCATCCGTCAGTCATATCCAGTCCTGTGCGCGGCGTTCACGCCGCTTCTCCTTTCTGAAATCTCAAATCTGAAATCTGAAATTCCGGCTCGTCACTCGCCCCTACGCAAGCGCGAGTCGTTCGACAACGTATTGGTTAAGGCTCTCTCCCCGCGCCTGCGCGCGCAAAGCGATGCCCTTGTGCAAATCAGGATCGATGCGCACAACGAATTTGCCGCTGTATTCTTTCCCGGCGGTTGGCTCTGGCAGAGGCCTGCCCTCGCCTGCGAGGATTTCAACCCACTCCTCGGCGATTTCGCAGAGTTCCCGGTAGACCTCAGCCTCGTTGTCGCCGTGGCATCCGCCGTGAAACAGACCGGGGCAACGTCCGACGAAACATTTGTCCTCATCAGACCACTCGACGATTTTCAGATATCGCGCGGCCTTGGCTTTGCGTTCACTTGCTTTCATTGTCTTTTTCCTCCTTTGGTTTGACAGCCTCGATGGCCGTCTCGATTTCCCTTTGCGCCCAACGCTTGGCCTCGCCCTTGTGGACAGAAATGGTGAGCGCGTAACCGGAAGGGTGCGTGTAGTTGCGATGGCTCCCCTTGCCCCCGCGGCTTGTGAAGCCAGCGTTGGCGAGTTGTTGCAGAAGCACGGAGAGCTTTTTTGGCATTTCAGTATCAAAATGATACTGCTATTGAGCGCGGTCAAGTGATTTGAATGATTTTTTCCCCACTCCCTCGTGTCGTCACGACACTTTCGTTTCCAATTTCTACCTCACCCGTTCTGGAGCCATCCGGATGCCCCAATGGCGTTTTTTGTCACTTTCCAAGAGCCGACTTTGGGTGGCTTTTTTCTTTGTTTTCTTCGCGCCTTCGTGCCTTCGCGCGAAATCCTGCCTTGGTTTTCCTGTCTCACGCAAAGGCGCGAAACCGCGAAGAAACCAGCCCGCCGCTAACCTAAAAAGACTAAACACCCCCGTTTACATCGCACAAAAAACCAAAGAGAAATTCCACCATCCCGCCAACTCATCATCCATCTTCGGAGTCCAGAGTCCGGAGTCCAGCGTCCTCCCTTCCGTCCCTTTCGTCCCTTTCGTCCTTTCTGTCCCTTCCGTCCCTCCCATTCTGAAATCTCAAATCTAAAATTCCCACCCACCACCATGCGCCGCCTCCTCCTCACATTCTTCATTCTACATTCTGCATTCTCCATTAGCGCCCGCGCCGCGAGCGCGTCCGTCCCCCCCGACACCAAACCCCTCCCCGCCACCGAAACCTGCTCATTCCCCGCCACCGCCTCCGCAAAAGGCGGCCACCGCTACATCCAAGTCCCACCCGCGCCCGCCCCTCGGAGCGGCAGATCCCCAATCGTTTCGAGCGAAGCGACAGGCTCGACAAATCGAGAATCCAAAATCGAAAATTCCATAACCATCACCTACACCGGCATCCCATACCCCTCGCTCGTCACCCACCTCGCCACCGCCACTCCGCTCCCCTTCACCTACGACACCGCCGCTCGCACGCTCACCATCACCCTCCCCGCCGCCCTCCGCGCCAAAACCGGCAACACCACCATCTACCTGCAAATCCCCTCCATCGCCGCCCCCACTCCGCCGCTCCCCGCCAACGACACCCTCTGGACACCCCCCGACGCCCCCAACACCCCCATCGGCACCGCCCGTGGCATCCACCCTGGCCGCGTCACATGGGCGCGCGACCTCGCCGCCACCCCATGGGACGGCGTCACCGGCAACTGGTGGGCCGACAACACCGGCATCAACCAACCCGCCGTCGACAACATGCTCTCCCGCTCCCTCCGCGCTCTCGCGCTAATGAATAATGAAAAATGTGGAATGAATAATGACCAAACCGCCTCCACCCCGCGTCCACCCGCCGGCGCGGCAGCGCCCCATTCTACATTATCCATTCTTCATTCTACATTAGCCGCCGCCACCACCGACGCCACCGCCACTGACTCTGCCGCGTGGGAAGCCATCTTTCGCTACTTCAACAACCACCGCAGCGTCGGCGCAGGCGACCGCGGCTACCAACCCAACGAAAAACTCGCCATCAAAATCAACGTCAACAACGCCTACGCCGGCTACCAAGACGCCGACAACCAAATCGACGCCTCCATGCAAACCATCCGCGCCATGCTCCGCCAACTCGTCCACAACGCCGGCGTCCCCGAAACCGCCATCACCGTCTACGAAGCCACCCGTGTCATCCCCGACCGCATCTTTCTCCCCCTCCACGCCGAATTCCCCCGCGTCACCTTTGCCGACTCCAAAGGCTCCCCCGAAAACGGACGCGCCCCCGTTCACTACGCCAAAAAAACCCTCCACTATTCCGTCCCCGACCCCAAAGTCGGCGAAGACCTCCCCACCTTCGTCCTCGAAGCCGCCTACATCATCAACATCGCCCTCGTCAAAGGCCACCCCACGACCGGCGTGAGCCTCACCGCCAAAAACCACTACGGCACCGTCAACGTCCGCGACCACACCGTCTACGTGAACGCCTCCGCCCACCCCCTCCCCGCCTACCACCCCTTTGTCGACATGATCGGCTCGCGCCAACTCGGTGAAAAAACCCTCCTCTACATGCTCGACGGCCTCTATGCCCTGCGCGACGTCAACGACGCCGTCGGCGAAAACGCCCGCTGGCATACCCTCTTCAACGGCGAATGGCTTGCCAGCATTTTCCTCTCCCAAGACCCCGTTGCCATCGACTCTGTCGGCCTCGATTTCCTCCGCGCCGAATTCCCCCTTGGACGCGGCAAAAAACCCAACATCAACGAATCCATGGCCAACGCCGACAACTACCTCCACGAAGCCGCGCAAGCCAACAACCCGCCCTCCGGCACCCACTACGCCCCCGACGGCGTCCCGTTAAAAAGCCTCGGCGTCCACGAACACTGGAACAACGCCCAAGACAAACGCTACACCCGCAACCTCGACCCGCAACACGCCACCGGCATCGAGCTATACACCGTCCCCGTGGAATAAAACTCATCCTGTATTATCCAGTAGCAGCGGCGCCGTTTACGGCGCCCCCGTCTTATCCAGTCCTGTGCGCGGCGTTTACGCCGCGTCCCCCTCACCACTTTTTCACCACACCGCCATGCACACCCGCCACACCACCAACGCAGTTCCAGCTACCGGACTCCCGAAGAACCCCAACGAACTTCCAACTGTCAGTTGCCCGAAGACCCCCAACGCAGTTCTAGCCACCGGATTTCCGAAGAACCCCAACGGGGTTCCATCCTATAGCCCAGGGTTGCCCGAGTCCGCGAGGGCTACCCTGGGTTTGCTTATGAAAGAAAACCCAACCCTGAAGGGGTTGCACAATCCCCATGCCCTCGCTTGAAACACGCCCGAACACTAGTCCCATCCGTCCCTTTTGTCCCTTGCGTCCTTTTCGTCTCTTTCGTCCCTTCCTACTTTCCTGCCATGCACCCACGCCACCGCTACCGCGCCCTCCTCGCCGCCACACTCTTCATCACCCTTGCCCTCTGCTCTCGCGCCAGCGAGAGCCAGAGCGAACGCCTCTGGTATGACCGCCCCGCCGCCAAATGGGTCGAAGCCCTCCCCCTCGGCAACGGACGCCTCGCCGCGATGCTCTTTGGCGGCGTCGAACGCGAGCACCTCCAACTCAACGAAGACACCCTCACCTCTGGCGAGCCGCCTTCCGACCTCCGCACCCTCTCCATCAAACCCGACCGTGACAAAGTCATCGCCATGCTCCGCGCGCACAACTACGCCGAAGCCGACAAATACATCACCGCCCACTGGCTCGGACGCGGCCAACCCTGCTACCAACCCCTAGGCGACCTCTACATCGACTACGACTATTCCGCCAAAGTGGGGGGAGCTTCCAGATCCCAACCAAGGGAGCAAGATGCTCCCGCCACCATCACTGGCGCGGCAGCGCCAACTCTGAACTCTGAACTTGGAACTCTGAACTCCGGCGGCTCCCCCGCCGCCTACCGCCGCTGGCTCGACCTCGCCACCGCCACCGCGGGCGTGACCTACACGCGCGACGGCGTCACCTACACCCGCGAAGTCTTCATCAGCGCCCCCGACCAAGTCATCGTCATCCGCCTGCGCGCCTTCACCGTCCTCCCCGGCAGCAACATCACCCTCGCCGCCCACGCACTCAATTTCCGCGCCACCTACGATTCCCCTCACCCCACCAAATACACAGACAGCGACGCCCCCAATGGCACCGTCCTCGGCAGCTTCGTCGCCCACACGAATCAATTCATTGGCAAAGCACCCACTCTCCTGCCCACCCTCATCCTCAACGGCCAGCTCCCCGGCTTCATTTTCAGCCGCACCTACCAATGGATCGACGAACGCGGCCCCGACGAAAAGCGCAAATACCCCGAACTCTTCGACAAAAACCTCACTCCCCGACACCCCGGCAAAACCATCCTCTACGGCGACGAAATCGGCGGCAAAGGCACCTATTTCCAATCCCGCCTCACCGTCAAAACCGATGGCAAACTCACCCTTGACGACACCTCCCTCGGCGTGACGGGTGCGACTGAAGCCCTCCTCCTCGTCAGCGCAGCCAGCAGCTACAACGGCTACAACAAAAGCCCCAGCCGCGAAGGTGTTGACCCCTCTATCCGCGCCCAGCGCGACATCGAAGCCGCCTCGCAAAAACCCTACGCCACCCTCCTCTCCCGCCACACCGCCGACTACCGCGCCCTCTACACCCGCGTAACCCTCCGCCTCGACGGCACCGACGCCACCACCCTCGCCAAACCCACCGACGCCCGCATCGCCGCCTTCGCGCAAACCAACGACCCCGCCCTCGCCGCCCTCTGCTTCCAATTTGGCCGCTACCTCCTCATCGCCGGCTCCCGCCCCGGCACGCAACCCCTCAACCTCCAAGGCAAATGGAACGACAACGTCACCCCGCCCTGGGCCTCCAGCTACACCATCAACATCAACACCGAAATGAACTACTGGCCCGCCGAAGTCGCCGCGCTCCCCGAAACCACCGAACCCCTCTTCGCCATGCTCGCCGAACTCGCCCAAAACGGCGCCCTCTGCGCCCGCGACATGTATGGCAACCGCGGCTGGGTCGCGCACCACAACACCTCCCTCTGGCGCGATGCCTGGCCCGTCGACGGCAACGCCAAAGCCGCCTTCTGGAACATGGCCGCCGGCTGGTTCTGTTCGCACCTCTGGGAGCACTACCTCTACAGTGGCGACCGCGACTTCCTCGCCAAAACCGCCTACCCCCTCATGCGCGGCGCCGCCGAATTCTACGCCGACTGGCTCATCCCCGAAAACCCCGACGCTCCCAACTCCCGCCTCGTCACCCCCGTCGCCACCTCCCCCGAAAACACCTTTGCGCTGCCGCTAATGAAGAATGAAGAATGTATAATGAAGAATGACCAGACCGCCGCAACGTCTGCCGCTCCCGATTCTGAAAACCCAGCCAAAAATCCCGCCGGCGCGGCAGCGCCCCATTCTACATTATCCATTCTACATTCTACATTAGGAAGCGGTGGCAATGGCGGCGTCCGTGCCGCCACTGCCACCGCTTCCGTCAGCATGGGCTCGACCACCGACCTCGCCATCATCCGCGAACTCTTCTCGCGCACCATCGAAGCCCAAAAAATCCTCGCCACTGACGCCCCCCTCCGCGCCGAACTCGAAACCAAACTCGCCCGCCTCGCCCCCTACCGCATCGGCTCCCACGGCCAGCTCCAAGAATGGCTCCAAGACTTCACCGAGCAAGACCCGCACCACCGCCACCTCTCGCCCCTCTACGGCTTCCACCCCGGCAACCAAATCGACCCCTACGCCACCCCCGTGCTCTACCGCGCCGTCCACCGCGCCCTCGAAATCCGCGGCGACGCCGCCACTGGCTGGTCGATGGGCTGGAAGATCAACATGTGGGCGCGAATGCTCGACGGCGACCACGCCCACAAAATCATCCAAAACCTCTTCCACCTCACCGGCGCAACCACAGTCTCCACAACGCGCGGCGGCGGCCTCTACCCCAACATGTTTGACGCCCACCCCCCCTTCCAAATCGACGGCAATTTCGGCTACACCGCTGGCGTCGCAGAAATGCTCGTCCAAAGCCACGCCGGAGTAATCCACCTCCTCCCCGCGCTCCCCGCCGCATGGCCCTCCGGCCAAGTCACCGGCCTCCGCCTCCGTGGCGGCTTCGAACTCGTGAACATGGAATGGCAAAACGGCCACCTCACCCACGCCACCATCCGCTCCACCCTAGGCGGCAACTGTCGCCTGCGCACCTACGACGAAGTGCGCATAACCGGCGCAGCCACCAAACCCGCCACCGGCCCCAACCCAAACCCCCTCTTCACCCGCGTCCAAGTTGACGACGCCCGTGTCCCCGTCGCGCCCCTCGCCGACGGCTACACCGCGCCCACCATCGCCCCGCCCCCCGCGCACACCATCGATTTCGAAACCGCGCCTGGCGGCATCTACGAAATCACCCCGTAGGGGCGTCGCTTGCGACGCCCTGTCTTATCCAGTGGCAGCGGCGCCGTTCACGGCGCCTTCTTATCCAGTCCTGTGCGCGGCGTTCACGCCGCCCCCACCTACTCGCTACCCACTACTCGCTACTCGCTACTTCCGCCTCCCCCTACTTCACCGCCACCACCTTCGCGCTCACATCCTTGTGCTCCACCCAATCGTCGCCGATTTTCATCTCCTTTTTCGAGTCCACGCCGCGATAAAGCCCAAACTTCGGACGATAACTCGTCGCATCGGGCCGATAAAGCGGAATGCCACTCTTCCCCTGAAACTCGTCCCCATTCACCGAAACCAACACCGCCCCATTCGCGGTTTTATCGCTATTCCCCGTCGATGTTTTTATGCGAATCGCCACCGACATCCACTTCCCCGGCGTCCAAGGAAACTGCCGCACAACCGTGAAGCCGGAATTTTTCCCCGAGCAAATCCGCACCGCCGCATTCCTATTGTCGGGCATCACCGTCATCACGACCAGTGGCGCGCCATCATCGCCATCGAGCGCCTTGAGCTGCATCACATGGCAGAATTTGCCGCCGCAACGAAACGCATCATTTGTGCGCCAAGTCGTCCTGTATTCGACAGTCTCGCCCGGCGCGGGATGCGGCCCAAGCCCTTTCACCTCGGCGCGCTGGCGATCCTTGCTGCTGGTGGTTCTGTCGCCATCCCACCACTCGCCCGCGCGGTAGCGCAACGCGAAACGAAACACACCTGCCCCAACCTCGGTAATCGCCGTCTGCTTGTCGTCCACGAATTTCTGCGTCGCCACGACAAAACGCCGCCCCGGCTCCTCGCGCCCCTCGAAGTCCTTCAACGTGCGCGCCACAAACACATCGCCCACCTTGGCGACCGGCGGGCGCGGCGCGCCAAAACCATTCGCGGCAAAACCAAACGCGCTGCACGCGACAGACAAAAAAACAAACCGGCCAAAATTTCTCGTCGAGCGGGATTCCATATTTTTTCGGGATTGATGAGCCACATTTATCCCCCCACCACCCTCGAAACACAACCACCACAAATAAGGCAAAAAGACTATTTTCCCCCCTCTCATTTCTCCACCGCATCGCCAAAACTCTCGTCATATCTCCCATATCTCCCATTCCTCCCATTCCTCCCATATCTCCCATTCCCATGAAAACAGCATCCACCCTCCGCACCCTCCTCGCATTCTTCATTCTTCATTCTGCATTCTACATTAGCGCGAGCGCGGCGGGCGCGCCCAACGCCGGCTGGAAGCAATGGACCGCCAAATACAAACTCCAAAACTGGACAACCCTCCCCGACACCGCCGTCTTCAAAGACTCCGGCAACGGCGAGTATTTCTGCACCCTCACAAAAGACACCTGGAAACCCGGCCAGAAAGGCCGCGTCGAAATGCGCTGGCCCGACTGGCCCGACCAGAAAGCCGAGAACATGATCAGTGCCGACGTCATGTATGAAAAAGGCACCAACGGCTCCTGCATCATGCAGATAAAAACCAACACCGGCACCAAAGGCCACGAATCCATCTACCTCGTCGTTGGCAACAAAGCCAACCCCAACACCGGCAACCTCTATCACGGCGTGAGCAAAACCGTGATCATCGAAAACGGCTATGACAAATGGCACAACATCAAGGCCGCCTACGACCCCGTCTCCGGCATTGCCCGTGTCTGGATCAACGACGAACTAAAATTCCAGCACACCTACGACCCCGGCGAAGGCGCCAGTTGGTATTTCAAAAACGGCGCCTACTGGGCCTCCGCCACCTCGAAAGTCCATTTCAAAAACATCACCTTCTGGACAAACCCCGTGAAAACCAAAATCGTCGGCAAAAAACCCGACAAAAAGAAATAACCCCGCCCCCACGCCAAGGACTCCCGACTCCCGCCTCCGGACGCCGGAGTCCAGAGTCCAGAGTCCAACCCACCCACAAACTCACCAAACCCACCGCCATGCGCCACCTCTACTCGCTACTCACTACTCGCTACTCGCTACTTTTTTCCCTCCCCGCTGCCGCATTCTTCATTCTACATTCTTCATTCTTCATTAGCCCAAGCGCAGCCCGCGCTTCCGGCGCGGACTGCGCTTGGGCGCAAGTCGCCCCCGGCGTCTGGCGTGCCACCATTGGCGCCCCCGACACCTACACCCTCCTCGCCGCCGCCGGCAACTTCGCCCCCATGCGCGACGCCCTCGCCGCCATGCCCCCCGCGAAATTCCCCCTCCCCGAAAACGAAATCATCGCCCGCCTCGTCAACGGCAAAACCACCCTCCGCTTCCCCCTTGCCGACCGCGAAGACATCTATGGCCTCGGCGTCGACTTCACCACCGTCCGCCGCAACGGCCAAATCTTCCAACTCCACGTCGACCACTATTCCCAGTCGCAAAAAATCACCGGACGCACCCACGCCCCCGTTCCCCTCTACATCTCTGACAAAGGCTACGCCGTCTTCATCAACGCCGCCCGCTACCTCGACGTCAGCGTAGGCGTCAGCGTCCGCCTCGCCTCCAAAAACAAACCCCCACCCATCGACCGCAACCCCGTCACCCCTCCTGCCGCCACGCCATCCCAACGGAGCGGCAGCTCCCAATCCAAAATCGAAAATCCAAAATCCAAAATCCAAAAATGGACCTCCATGCCCCGCTCCGACTCCGTCGAATTCCTCGTCCCCGCCCCCGGAGCCGAAGTCTACATCTTCGCCGGCCCCACGCCCATGGACGCCGTTCGCCGCTACAACCTCTACTGCGGTGGCGGCGCGCTCCCTCCCAAATGGGGCCTCGGCTTCATGGCCCGAATGCCCGCCGCCACCACTGCCGACGAAGCCCTCGCCGAAATCCAAAAATACCGCGACCACAACTTCCCCCTCGACATGCTCGGCCTCGAACCCGGCTGGCACACCGCCTCCTACCCCAACACCTTCACCTGGAACCCCGCCCGCTACCCCGACCCCGACGCCTTCCTCTCCGCCCTCGAAAAAAACCACATCACCGCCAACCTCTGGTTCAACCCCTACATCTCCCCCGCCTCCACCGAACTCTACAACGCCCTCCTCCCCTACGCCGCCGACCACCTCGTCTGGAACGGCATCGTCCCCGACTACACCATCCCCGCCGCCCGCGAAATCTTCACCCGCCACCTCCTCCAAAACGTCATCCGCAACCACCCCGCCGCCCTCGCCGGCTTCAAAATCGACGAAGTCGACGGCGGCGACCGCTACCTCTGGACCGAAACCACGCTCTTCCCCTCCGGCCACGACGCCGAACAACTCCGCCAAACCTACGGCCTGCTCATGCAACGCCTCATCTACGACCTCTACCGCGCGCAAAACCGCCGCACCTTCGGCCAAGTCCGCGGCAGCAACGGCGGTGCCTCCCCCTTCGCCTTCGGCATCTACAACGACAACTACGACTTCTCCGACTACATCACCGCCGTCGCCAACGCCTCCTTTGCCGGCGTCCTCTGGTCCCCCGAAGTGCGCGGCGGACGCGACCTCGAACAACTCCGCCGCATCCAAGCCGTCTGCTTCTCCCCCCTCGCCCTCTTCAACGGCTGGAACACCCCCAACAAACTCTGGGACTCCAAACAATATTCCCCCGACATCCGCGCCGCCATCCTCCTCCGCATGCGCCTCCTCCCCTACTGGTATACCGCCTATGCGCAATACCACTACCACGGCACCCCCGTCATCCGCCCCATGCAACTCCTCGCCAACATGACCCTCTCCACCGCCGAGCAACCCGACACCCGTGACGACCTCGAAAAAAACCCCTATGAACTCACCCACATCGCCGAAGTCTGCGACCAATACATGGCAGGTGACAACCTCCTCGTGGCCCCGATCTCCTACGCCGTCACCACCCGCAAAGTCCACCTCCCCCCTGGCAAATGGTATGATTTCTACACCGGCCAATACGCCGGCTCCAACGAAACCATCACCGTGACTCCGCCCCCCGCGCAAATCCCCCTCTACGTCCGTGACGGCGGCATCATCCCCATGATCCCCGAACGCCAATGGATGCCCGCCGCGAACGAAACCCTCCCGTTAGAAATCCGCTACTACGGCGCCGCCCCCGAATCCACCTACTGCCTCTACGACGACGACGGCACGACCTTCGACTACGAAAAAGGCGACTACACATGGACAACGCTCACCGTGAAAAAAAACGCCGACGGCGCCTACACCACCACCGTGACCCCCGACAAAAACGGCAAGTCATGGCGCTACACCACAGTCACATGGAAATTCATGACCAAGTGACCCCCATTCTTATCCAGTCCTGTGTGCGGCGTTGACGCCGCCTCCGAGGTTTTATCCAGTAGCAGCGGCGCCGTTTACGGCGCCCCCCACTTTCTAAAATCTGAAATCTCAAATCTGTTTACGAAGTAGTATTACAATTCCCACTTCCCACCATGAAACCCACACCACTCCTCGCCCTCGCCACCCTTTCGCTCATCACCCTGCGTCCCGCGCTCTCCGCCACCTTCCCGCTGGCGCCTGCGGAAAACGCCCCGAACATCGCCGCCATCACGCCGACAACCGTCCGCCTCATTACTGGCGAAACACGCTCTTTCACCGTCGATTCCCCGCGCGAGCAAGCCTCCATTTCCACCGCCGCCACCGTCGCGCAACTCACCGCGCAATTCGACCGCATGACCGAAGTTACCTTCCTGCGCAACGGCTCCCCACTGTCCCCCAACGACATTCCCCGAAACGGCGACAAACTCCAAGCCTCCTTCGCCCCCGGCACACAATACGCCAAAACACAAACCTACGACCTTGAATTTGTCGAAGCCGCCCTCGTCGGACGCCTCACGCTCCGCACCGCACGCAGATCACTCCCATCTCTCACTGCCAACGCCGCCCCCTCTGAAATCACTCTCGACTTCACAGCCGGCCAACGCACGCCAAACGCCACTGTCGCCATCGTCGTCCCTGTCGGCATCAACATTACAATGGACAACACCTACGTAAACGTCATCGGACGCGGCGAAGTCCCCCTCAGCGGCCTCGCAACCCAATCCATCGGACGCACCGGCACAAATTACTCTTACAAACAAGTCGGCCAAGTCACCATCACCAACGACCCGCAAACTGGCGTCCAAACCATCACCTTCACCGGCCTCGACCTGCGCCCGCTCAACAAACCCGACTTGCGCATCCGCATCACCGGCGTGCAACTCACCAAGCCTGGTGATTACTTTTTCGCCGCCGTCTACAAAACCACGGAACCAAAAGTATACACCAGCCCCATCGCTGCGTTCCCGTCCGTTGCGCTCCTTACCGTCAACAACACCATCTCCGACTTCGCCCGCGTTCCCCTCCGCCAATTCACCTATACCGAAACACCCGACACCTATACCAGCGCCACCTTCACATGGGCGCCATTCCACTCCGCCGCAAGCGACGCCACCATCCAAGTCTCCACCGACACCGGAAAAAACCGCACATGGAAAACCCTCCGCCCCGTCAACCTCGCCGACGGCACCGTGACCATCACCGGACTCGACCCCGACAAACTCTACGCCGTCAGACTCACCGTTGCCACCGGCCCCGCCGCCGGCGATTCCAACATGGTATTTTTTCACACCAGCAAGCAGGACATCAAGAGCATCAAAACCCACTTTGGCGGCATTGCCAAAGGCGACGGCTCCACCGACGACACCAACGCCATCAACGAAGCCATCGCCCTGACCTACCGCGAAGGCGGCGGCACCCTCCGCTTCCCCAAAGGCACCTACAACGTCCGCACCCTCCACCTCCTCAGCAACGTATGGCTCTACCTCGACCCCGGCGCGACCATCCAATGCATCGGCAACTGCGACGCCCCCGAACCCGCGTGGTTCTCCGACCGCGACTACCGCGCCGGCACCTCGCCCACCGCCTCCGGCCCCTATCGCGAACCCGAAAACTGGCTCACCAAACAAGACGTCGGCCACACCTATTTCCAAAACGCCATGTTCACCGCCGAACGCCAGGACAACATCAAAATCATCGGCGCCGGACGCATCACCGGAAACGACAAACTCTCCACCAGTGACAAAGTCATGGACAACCCGCCCGAAAAACGCGCCGACAAAATGTTCTCCCTCAAACTCTGCACCAACATCGAAATCGCCGGCCTCTCCAACGGCCTCGACCTCTGGTATGACGAGAAAAAAGACGAGCCTTATTACATCGCTAAAGTAGGGGGAGCTTCCAGCTCCCAACCAAGGAAGCAAGATGCTCCCGCCACCATGTTAAACATCGACCGCGCCGGCCACTTCGTCCTCCTCGCCACCGGCTGCGACGACCTCCACATCCACGACACCTACCTCGGCAAAGCCGGCACCGGCAACGCCCGCGACATCTACGACTTCATGGCCTGCAACAACGTCACCGTCACCAACATCTACTCCAAAGCCAGCTCCGACGACATCGTGAAACCCGGCTCCGACTGCTCCCTCGGCTTCACGCGCCCCGCCCGCAATTACAAAATCCGCAACATCATTGGCGACACTAACTGCAACCTCTTCCAAATCGGCTCCGAAACCGCCGACGACATCCAAGACCTCTACATCGACAACATCTGCGTCCTCGCCGCGAACAAAGCCGGCTTCTCCATCTCGACCAACGACGGCGCGCACATCAAAAACGTCTACCTCAACAGCGGCAAAACCGGCCCCATTCACTCCCGCAGCAAAATGCTCCGCACCCGCGCCCCCTTCTTCATCTCCATCTCGAACCGCGGACGCATCATCGGAGCCGACGCCACCCGCTTCAAATTCACCGAAGCCGGCGCCACCCGCGACGAACTCCTCTGCACCAACGTCCCCATCGGCCAGGTTGAAAACATCATCATCAACGGCATCGACTGCTCCGAAGTCTACGGCACCAGCTCCTACAACAACAAAACCCGCTGGACTCCCTACGACGGCAAGCAAAACCGCGCCACCCCCATCATTGCCGGCTTCAAACTCCCCGACACCGCCAACGTCCAAGGCGGCCTCGATTTCAAACTCCCCGACAACCGCCACACCGGCTACATCACCAACATCCAATTCACCGACGTCCACATCCTCGCCAAAGGTGGCAACCCCGCGAGCGACCGCGACGCAATCCCGCCCGAGTTAGGCGTCGGCAAATACAACATCGGCGACCTGAAGACGCAGCCCGCCTACGGCTTCTGGTTCCGCCACGTCAAAGACATCCTCCTTAAAAACTGCAGTGTGGCCGTTGAAAAACCCGACGCCCGCTACGCCATCGTCTTCGACGACGTGAACGGCGCGCACATCGAAAACCTGAAATACCCGCCCCCCGCCCCCGGTGCCAAACCCATCAAAGCCATCGCCACCGAAAACATCACCGCCAAATAAGCACCGTTGCGCACTTCATGCGCTAAGATTGGCGCCCCCACGGGGAATACTTTTCATAGGGAGACGAAAAATCTCACACGTTTCTCATCACCATACAAGTCGGGCACGGAAACCGTGCGCATGGTTGCACTGCGCTCAAAGAGTTTGACCGCTCGTGGTGCCAAGTTGCGATTATCCGTTGGGAAAAGTGCGCCTCGCAACACTGTGTTGGGTTCAATTTTGATTTCGGCTCCGTTTGGAGCGCGCACGCTCAGTTTAACGAGCAGGTCTTCACCAGCCGATTTTTGTTCGTGAACATGAACGTCCGGCATCACGCGGCGGATTTTTCCCGCAATGCGATGAAGCGCCTTGGCGATTCCCTGCAAGCTGGTCTGCCTGTCCTCGATGGGCAGATAGACCAAGTCAATATCCACGGAGAGCCGTGGAAAATCGCGCACGAAAAATTGATCGCCGTGCCGCCTTTGAGCGCAAAACATGGCTCCGCGTGGATGAATGGCAGCACTTGCACGAGCAAATCGGCTTGTTTGAAAAACGGGCTTTCGTTCATGGCGCGTCGGATGGTGGTTCGGTTGCCGCGGCGGGAACCGTGATTTGGTATTTGAAGTCTCGGAAACCAAACCGCCAGGGCGCTCATGGCCCTGGCGGCAGCCATCATATAAAATCAATAATGAAATTCCACTTCAGGAAAGTTGGAATTACATCCTAAACGTCCTTATGAGTCTCCAACTTTCCTGAACTGGACGCCTCCAGCTTCCACCAACAAAGTTGAACAGGCCGCCCTCGCGCCAAATGATTCAAAATGGGCACCAATCCCCTAAATGCACCACGATGTTTTTGGTGCCCATTTTTCTGCTCAGGAAGGAAAAGACACGGCATGTTTCCCACGGCTTTTTTATCAGGATTTTTTGGGCCTCACGCCCCAAATAGTTGTATCAGGCGACACCTTGCCTCCATACAACCTACCACCTTCCATGTCACTCATGCTGCCGTGTCCGCCGGCTCCTGACTATTTCGAGTGGATGAGGCGCGCACATGCTGAAAACATGTGACGGGGAATTACACCCGAAGCATTGTTGCCAGTTCGACGCTGCCGCGAGCGAAGTGCATGTCTGGGTCGAGGAACGCCCCGAGTTCTGAGTCGCCGAAGACGTCCGCCAGCAGCAACCCGTGAGCCTCCTTTGCGACCGCGCCGCCGATCTGGAATGGCACCATCTCAACGTCTTCAAACACCATCACTGCCTGCCGCGCTGCACCTGCCCCATGTGCGCAGACCTGGCGGCAGCATCTATCACGCGCTGCCTCCAAAGGAGGGCTTCTGCAAACACATCACCAACGCCTTCGAGGCCATGCCCCCACTACTGTTGCGCGAGATGTCCGTTGCCGCCACCGCCTGCGTCCTCGACGAACATGACACCCGCCTCTGGCGCCTGCTTCAGGCCCGCGTCACCGCCACCTACCCGAAGGCGGACTTCAGCGCCGTTACCCGCGTTGGCTGCGACGAGATGAGCGTGCGCAAAGGCCGCCACTACCCCCGCTTCCGTTTCCGTGGTTGTCCAGCGTTCTCCTTCCCCTGTCTTGTCCGTCATTGCCCAGCCCGCCTGTTCAGGGCTGTAGATGCGCACCATTTTTTCCGCAAGGCTCGTGCGGACGTTCTTTAATTTTTTCAATTCTGTTATTCTGTAGTTCATATTTCTTTGTATCTGATTTACTGCCTGTTTTCAAAATTCTAAATTTCAAATTAGACTGGATTCGCACCCCAACTGGGTTGACGCCGCCGGTAATGACGGCGGCAAAACGCGGCTCAAAAGCCCCCCGGAACAATTTCCCCCTCCTTGTCTTTGCTCGGCTCCTCGACCTCTTGGACAATTCGACTCTCACTCGCTTCTCCTGACTTTTTGTCTTCCGGCTGCAATTTTCTCAGCGGAGCTACCCCCCAGTCGTCGAGAGTCATAAGCCACGCTTTGCCCATCTGCGATTGCGTCGGGAATTCCAGCTCCGCCAAACCCATTTCGGAATAAAACACCCCCGAACCAAACAATAAACGCTCGTCTAAATATAAAACAAGCCCGTCAAACAAATCCTTGAGTTCGGGGAACTCCTCTCTCCAAGACTCCACGTCCGAAGGCAATTCCTTTTGAATGTCCAGAGACACGGCCTCACGTTTGCGCTGCAAATGTCTTTGAATCTTTTCAGTTAGCACACGACTCCCGTCCCTGCGAGACGCGGCGCGCCTCAAAAATCCAACATACACAGGCATCAAATCCATCGGGAAATCAGAAACTCCCGATCCAGCAATACCCTTGGCAGCTTCAGCCCTCCGTGACTTCTCACGCTCGATACCCTCCTCATATTTCATGCCCAACCACAACCGCGACATCCGACGCAATAGTTTCCCTGCATCGTCCGACTGATAATCCACCCCTGATTTCGCCTGCTCTGCCGTGCCGCCAGCATACCGCCGAATCAACCGTCGAAACGACGGCATTAATTGTTCCAAAGCCTCGCCAGACAATCCCGCGTTCCTACCCAAACCCTGTGCCAAGCGTTCCTCCACCTCCTGGCACAACCTATTCCGGCCAACGCGATTTATCATCTCTCCATACGCGGTATACGCCATGCGACTCCGAAGCAAATCCACTCCGAACTCCTTGACCGGAACCTCCCCAAAATTCGAACGCCCCAGCATCTCATGCTCCAACTCCGACGCTGCATCACACGCATATCGAGTCATGTTGTTCCTAAATTGGAGCGTCCTGTCAGAAGAACGCGACATCTCGGAAACCTTGACCAGCTTTCCCTTGCGAGTCCTTGGAAACATGGACAGTTGGATATGTAGATTGCGCGTATCCATGTGAAACCCATAAACGTAACCCAGGTTGTCGTCTGCGTCATACCCATGTTTTCCTAAATACCGAGCAAATGCCCGTTCCAAAACCCGTTCCAAAAATACTGGCGCCGACACATTCGCCAGCGTCAACCGACGCGTTAAATCCCCCGACAACGATAAGGCGAAATTGTCGCGCACCAACAAACCCTTCTGCGAAGAACTGCGATACCTCGAAAGCAGCTTCGTCCATTCGATTGCCACCGCATCTATCCACCGATGTTTTTCAAAGGCATCGTGCCCAGTCTGCCTCGGATACCCCTTTAATACCATCAACTCCCGAAGAAAACCTCCGACCGTGAGCTGCCCGCGAAGATAATCCGCAGG
>Ga0123357_10001299_pt1 | contig 26341 bp, 20 predicted proteins | sample TergutEmb28metaG_FD_89873 | JGI IMG/M metagenome (GOLD analysis project Ga0123357, IMG submission 89873) | Embiratermes neotenicus P4 segment gut microbial communities from Petit-Saut dam, French Guiana - Emb289 P4 | ecosystem: Host-associated > Arthropoda: Insects > Digestive system > Gut ...
ATTGGGCAATATTTTAGGTTAAAAACCCGTTTTTCACTTTCAGTGATCCATCTGGGGCTCGAACCCAGGACCCCATCCTTAAAAGGGATGTGCTCTACCTGCTGAGCTAATGAATCTTCATACCGTTTTTTAAAACGTGGGTGCAAAGGTAGAAAAAATTTTTTATCTTTGCAAATAATTTTAATTCAATTAACAGACATTATGGCTGACGATAAAAAAATCATTTTCTCTATGGTGGGAGTCAACAAGATTTTTCCACCGCATAAACAAGTGCTTAAAGATATTTATCTCTCCTTTTATTATGGAGCTAAAATCGGAATTATCGGGCTGAACGGTTCCGGAAAGTCAACATTATTGAAAATTATTGCAGGCATTGAAAAAGAATATCAAGGCGAAGTCGTTTTTTCGCCGGGTTATTCTGTGGGGTACCTCGAACAGGATCCATTGCTGGATGACGCTAAAACAGTAAAAGAAATTGTACAGGAAGGCGTTCAGGAAATTATGGACGTACTGAAAGAATATGAAACAATTAACGAAAAGTTCGGGCTTCCGGAATATTATGAAGATTCGGACAAAATGGACAAACTTTTTTCCCGACAAGCCGAATTGCAGGATAAGATTGACGCTACTGATGCGTGGAATATCGACAGTAAATTAGAACGCGCGATGGATGCCTTACGCTGTCCGCCTGAAGAACAAATCGTTGGAACGCTTTCAGGAGGAGAACGCCGCCGAGTTGCTTTGTGCCGGCTGCTGTTGCAGCAACCGGATATTCTTTTACTCGACGAGCCTACCAATCATTTGGATGCCGAATCAATCGACTGGCTGGAACAGCATTTGCAGCAATACGCAGGAACTGTAATTTGCATCACTCACGACCGGTATTTTCTGGATCATGTCGCCGGTTGGATTCTTGAATTAGACCGTGGCGAAGGTATCCCTTGGAAAGGAAATTATACTTCGTGGCTGGAACAAAAAACCCTCCGGATGGCGCAGGAAGAAAAACAGGCAAGCAAACGCCGGAAAACGTTGGAACGCGAGCTGGAATGGTCGCGTATGGCGCCTAAAGCCCGTCATGCCAAAGGAAAAGCTCGTTTAAATTCTTACGAACAATTACTGAATCAAGACACAAAAGAAAGAGAAGAAAAGCTGGAAATTTTCATCCCAAACGGTCCCCGACTGGGTAACAAAGTCATTGAATCGATTCACGTCGCCAAAGCTTTTGGCGACAAATTGCTATACGAAGACCTGAATTTTATGTTGCCGCCCAACGGTATTGTTGGCATCATCGGTCCCAATGGTGCCGGAAAAACAACGCTTTTCCGCTTGATTATGGGAATGGAAAAACCGGAGAAAGGAACATTTGAAGTGGGAGAAACCGTAAAAGTCGGCTATATTGATCAAAGCCATACAGAAATCGACCCTGAAAAAACAGTCTTTCAGGTTGTATCCGGAGGAACGGAATTTATTCGCGTAGGCGGAAAAGAAGTCAATGCACGGGCTTATTTGGGTCGGTTTAACTTTACGGGAGCCGACCAGGAAAAGAAATGCGGCGTCCTTTCGGGCGGAGAAAGAAACCGGCTGCATTTAGCGTTGACGCTGAAGTCGGAAGCCAATGTGCTTTTATTGGACGAACCAACCAACGACATCGACGTCAATACATTGCGAGCGTTGGAAGAAGGATTGGAGAATTTTGCCGGTTGCGCCGTAGTTATTTCTCACGACCGCTGGTTTCTCGACCGGATTTGCACGCATATTCTGGCATTTGAAGGCGATTCTCAAGTGTTTTACTTCGAAGGCTCCTATTCCGAATATGAAGAAAATAAAAAGATGCGTTTAGGAAATACAGAACCTAAACGAGTAAGATACCGCAAATTAATAGCCGGTTAAAAACAGGAAATATATTTAAATGATATTAAGCACCAATCCCTTGCCTCGAATTGTTTCAATATTGATTTTCGAATCAAGGGACAGGCGCTTGCGCAACAAATTGATAAACACATCCAAGCTTCTTGATGTGAAGAAATCGTTTGTGCCCCATATTTCATTCAAGAGTTCATCCCGTTTGACTACATTGCCCCTGTGTTCGTATAGTTTATGCAAAATCCTTGATTCTCGGGCGCTAAGCTTATATTTTTTGTTTTCATGTTGGAGGTACTGCTTATCTGTGTTAAAAACCATATTCCCAAGATAAATATTTTCTTCGGCGCGTCCATTCGAAAACATTTTTGCCCGTCTTAAAACGGCTTGAATATGAGCGTCTAATTCTTCCGGTAAAAAAGGTTTTTTTATAAAATTATCTGCATTTAACTTATATCCTTCCAACACATGCCGGGCATTCGTATGTCCTGATGCAAACAAAATCGGGATTGATTCGTTCGTTTTCCGGATTTGCGAAATCATTTCCATCCCGTCCAAAACAGGCATTGCAATGTCTGCAACAACAACATCAGGATTGAATGAATAAAAAATATCCAAGCCTTCTTTTCCATTGAAAGCGGTTTCTACCTCGTAAAGTCCCGACAGTTCCAAGCTGCCTTTTACGATAAATGCAAAGGATGTATCATCTTCCACAAAGAGCAATTTAATTTTTTCCATAGCGTCTTAATTACTAAAGTTCATGCTTTTTATATAATAGAGAGGCAGGGTAATGATAAATTCACTCCCAATTCCTTCCTGACTTAATACCATAACCGTACCTTCGTGCGCTTCAATTATTTGTTGCACATAACTGAGTCCAATTCCAAATCCGCTGATATGCTTCCGTTTTATTTCAGCGCCCCGTTCAAACCGGTTGAATATTTTCGGTTGATCGTTTGATGAAATTCCAAATCCGTTGTCTTTGACATGAATATCAACCCGTTTCTCAATGCTTTTACATTCAATTTTAATTTCTACCGAACTGCCGGAATATTTTATCGCGTTATCAATCAAATTGCTAATGACATTATTCAAATGAAGCGGATCGGCATAAACACGGTTATTCTCTAAATTGTAAAGCGTTTGAAACACAATAGTTTTATTCGAATCTACGGTAAATTTGTCGATCAGGGACTGAATCATCTCCGGTAAATCAATAGATTGTTTATTCAGCGACAACTGTTTTTTTTCAATACACACAAGCGTCAAAATCTGATTAATTATCGCTTGCAAGTTAAGCGCTTGGTCTATGGCAATCGCACAATATTTCCGCTTCATATCAGGATTTTGATCAACAGCTCCGTTTTTCAATTGAATCAATACCGAATGGATTGTTGCCAAAGGAGTTTTCATATCATGGGTCAGCGCGTGAGCAAAATTTTCCCGAAGCTGATATAAATAATGTTGATTAATAAATATCCTTACCCCATAAATTATGCAAGTCATAATAAGTAAGACAATTATAATCGAAACGCTCAGAATGACAGCCATTGTTCTAAAAACGGCGGGCGATGAAATTTTTACAATTGCATAAACTTTTTCCCCGTTGATAATTGGTAAAGCAATCGTTTTGAATCCTTTACCAATCAATTGACCTGAAGTTTCCATCGGTTCGCCTATTGAGTCTATATGATTTATTTGGTAATCAAAAGGGTATTGATGCAATTGCAACAGCGAATGAAATATACTGTCAAACCGAAACACATCAAAATGGATATTGTTTGTTTCCATAAGTTGTTGAATCATATCAAATTGTTGAGTAGAAACAGTATTATGCCCCATATCGCTATCATTCATATTGAAAGAGGCAATAAAAATATCGGTATCCGAAAAGTTTTCTTGCGCATTCTTTTCCAATTCGATAAACCGTTGATCCAATTCTTCTTCAATGGCTTTGTGAAAGATTGAATCAACAGATTCTTTTATGCTTTGCGAATGTAACCGGTAAGTGTGATACAACCACCCCGCTTGCAAAGAAAACAAGCATATTAACGCTATTGTGAATAAAAGTAACAGGCTAAATAATTTCACTATAATAAATCCAATTAAGGGATATATTCGACCAAACAAAGTTATTCATTTCCTGACAATTTATCTAAGAAATAACGTAAGTTTAACATTCATTTAACATAGCGACAAAATAAAAATAGCTTACTTTGCAGCGTATTTAACCAATAAAAAACTTAATTATGGAACAGAAAGAAAAAGTAAAAACAGACGTAATCGAATTAAACAGTGAAGAGTTAGAGAACACCTTCGGCGGTTCGTGGTGGGAAGTGAGAGCAGTGTATGGAAAAATAGTGTTTATCTTTCACTATAATTAACAGTTCATAGTTATTTATCAAAAAAGGTTTTCAAAGGAAAGGCTGTCTCTGTGATTAGAAGACAGCCTTTTTAGTATTTACAATCCGGTCATGATTATTATTCTATTTTCATATTGCCCGCGTCATTGTAGTTTGCCGCTTCCACATACTTGTAACCCATCTGACCCGCTTTGTCAATAACGGTATTGATATTCTCGAAATTTTTACCGATGTCATCCCTCAACGAATACAATTGAAGTCCAATATTTTTTTTCTTAACCGCCTTAACTCCCGTTTGTTGTGTACAACAAGGAAAAACAATTGCAATCGCTAATAATACAAAAATCGTTTTTAGCGTTTTCATTTTTTATAAAATTTGTAATAGTAAAAAATTTGTAATATATTATTAGAAAACACAAAGATAGTATTTTTTGAGCGAAATATTATTTTTTTATTTTTATTCAAATATTAATCCTATATTTGTCGCCGAATATTTAAAATACATGATGAATAAAAATAACATGATGGATAAAACAACTAAAAAATCAATTTTTTCTTCTCCTTCGGGGAAGAGCTATCTATTTCCGTTTATTTTAGTGACCAGCTTATTCCTTATGTGGGGTATGGCGCATGGTTTATTGGATACGTTGAATAAGCACTTTCAGGAAGCCTTTACCATGTCGAAAGCTCAGTCGGGATTAGTGCAATTTTCAACCTACATCGCTTATGGCTTGATGAGCATTCCGGCAGGAATATTCATGAAGAGATACGGTTACAAAAAAGGAATTATTTTCGGATTATTCTTATACGCAATCGGAGCTTTCGGATTCGTTCCGGCAGCATTACTGCATTCAGCCAGTCCTTTTTTGGTGGCGCTGTTCGTTGTAGCTTGCGGTTTGTGCGTATTGGAAACTGCGGCAAATCCCTATTCTACGGTTCTTGGTCCGAAAGACAGTTCCGCTCAGCGAATCAATTTATCCCAATCGTTTAACGGATTAGGTTGGGTATTAGGTCCTTGGATTGGAGGACAATTGATACTCGGAGCGGCGGCAGGCGATACGATGGCTTTAACAAAGCCCTATTTGATTCTTGGTTCGTGCGTGCTGGTTATTGCAGTATTGTTTTTCTTTACCAAATTACCCAATATTGTGGAAGCGGATGAGCATCCTTTAGACGCTGTCGATGCGGTCGCCACGAAGTCTATGTGGGCGCATAAGCACTTCGTACTTGCAATTATTGCACAATTTTTGTATGTGGCAGCGCAAACCGGAGTATTCAGTTTTTTCATTAATTACGTTATGGAGTTGGATCATGCGATCACTAAGGTGCAAGCATCCAAGTTATTAGCCTTCGGCGGCATGGCGTTATTCATGATTGGCAGGTTGTTGGGAAGCGTTATCATGGGCAAATTCAAGCCGAATAAGATACTTGCAGTCTATTCGCTTGTCTGCTCGGTTGCTATGATATTAATCATTATGCAAATGGGAAAAGTGTCGCTTTATGCACTATATACCTCGTTCTTTTTTATGTCCATCATGTTCCCGACTATTTTTGCATTGGGAGTATCCAAAATGGGAGCTTATACCAAGAAAGCCGCTTCCTATATCATCTTGGGAGTGGCAGGCGGCGCTTTTGCACCGATGTTGATGGGATATATTGGCGAGAAAAGCATGGCAATCGGATTCTTTATTCCGTTGGTTTGCTTTCTTTACATCTTATTTTATGGTTTAAAAGGGTATAAAATGTAACCGTATTAAAAATTATACAAAAGGGGCATTCGGAAGGCTCCGGTTACCGCCAACTTTTTCCGGCAATTGCATTGTCACGCAATGCAGGCTTCCGTGTTGTTTTATTAAAGAAAGACAATTAATACCAATGATTTCACGTTCGGGAAATGCTACTTGCAATCGTTGTTTTGCTATTTCATCCAACGGAGAATTGTAAAAGGGAAACAATACGGCGCCGTTGATGATTAAAAAATTGGCGTAAGTTGCCGGCAAGCGTTCGCCTTCGTCATAAACCGGTTCCGCCATCGGCAATGGAATCAGGCGATACGGCTTTCCCGACAGGGTTTTAAATTTGCGAAGCTCGTTTTCCATGCGGGATAATTCTTCGAAATGCTCGTCATCAGGGTCGGTACATTGTACGTATGCAATTGTTTCCGGATTGCAAAATCGCGCTAAGGTATCAATGTGGCTGTCGGTATCGTCGCCTGCCAAGTAACCGTGATTCAGCCATAGAATCCGGTTAGCGCCGAAAATCATGGATAGATAATCGGCAATTTCCTCCTTGCTTTTATAATCGTTCCGGTTTGCCGACAACAGGCAGCGGCTGGTGGTCAGAATCGTTCCTTCTCCGTCGGTCTCGATGCTTCCGCCTTCCAAAACGACATGCAGCATGTTTTGATAAACCGTTTCAGGAGAGAAAACCTTGCTCTCGTACAATTGGCGGGTAATTTGATTATCGTAATTCGCCGGAAATTTCAATCCCCAGCCATTGAAAGTAAAATCAAGCAAACAGGGAATATCGTTTACAAAAATCGAAAGCGGTCCGTGGTCGCGAGCCCATGTATCGTTGGAACGGATTTCCCGAAAAATAATGCGTGAACAGTCCGTATCTCCCAAATCTTGTTTGACTTCTCCAATCGAGCGGCAGACGATAACCAATTTTTCCCGCTTAATTATTTCTTTAGCAATGGATACAAAGCAGGGGATTACTTCATGCAGATTGTTTTTCCAATCAGTATTGCGATGAGGCCAAGTGAGCAAAACGGCGCTTTGGGAAGTCCATTCGGCAGGGAAACAGGTAGAAAACGCTTGTGACAAACTGCTTTTTCGTATCATTTGTATTTACAATTTCAACAAAGTCTTTTGTGATATTTTACTTTCCAACATTTTTAAAATTACTTCTAATTCTACATTTGCCTCTGCTTTTAAACCCAAACAACGGGCAATACCATCAGTATCTGTACTTGCACGTTCTAATAATGACAAACGATATTTGTCTTTTTGGGTAAGTAATTGATAACTATGAAAATGAAATGAATCTCCGATTTTAGGTACAGTTGAGATATGTTCAAACGAAAATTCCTTTTTCATATACTCCATTAGACAATTCTGTAAAACTAAAACAAGGTGTTTGTTCAAGTTTTCAAAAGTCGTTATTTTATGGTGCATTTGTACCAAAATTGTTTTGGCTGTCATTTTCCAATTCATACCAAAAGTTACATTTTCGTCAAAAGCGGGTTGTTTAATTCCTTGAGATTTCAAAAACGACTGACGATAACTCCAAACTGACCCCGTTGTATCTAATGTTTGTAATTCAACTCCTGTAAAATCTTTGATTTTGCCATTTTTGACAGAGGTAAGCACGTAATCAATGCTACCGCCCGGAACATAAATTTCGGGGATAATATGTAATTCATTGCCCGGCTCGTGTTGGGTAAGCAAATGAATGCAGTCCAAAAATATCTGATTGTTTTCAATTAAACGATGCGGACAAATGATAATATTGTCGTTGTTTTTTCCATAAGCCACAGTACAGGTTCCGATAGCCACAGACGGCTCGCTTTTGCGGACTTTTACACATTTCTTGTTGATAAACGGACATTGTTGTTTTGTAAGTAAGTTGTTCCATTTCACATTCTTGCGCGAAGTACTCTCTGCAAATAATTCTATGATTTTTTGATTTTCCATATCAAAACAGTTTCAGATTTAGTTGTGATACCCGTTGTTTGGCAATATTGATATATTCTTCTGAAATATCAATACCTATTGACTTTCGATTCAAATCGTGAGCCACTTTATTTGTTGTTCCCGACCCGCAAAAAGGGTCAAGCACAATACCATCAGGCGGGCAAGTCGCTAAAATTGGAATTTTACATAAATCTTCGGGATAAACAGCATAGTGTTTTTCGCGATTTTGGGTGTCTTCGGGCAAAATTTCCCATACGTCCGTAGGCAAAGAACCGTTTTGATTGTAGAACAAAAAATAATAACCTTTATCTTTCAACTCTTTGGCTCGTCCCGATACTTGTTCCGAATCTGAATGTGTTGTCCGCTGTTGATTGCGGATTATCATTCTAAAATCAGGAATTTCGCCGTTTTCTACCCTTTGCAAAACTTGCTGTAAATCCAGCATTGCGTTGGCTTTCTCTTCTTTTGAAAGTGCAGTTGATAATTCAATCTGTCGTTTATAACGCACGCCACAAACGCCCGAAGCCGATACAATAGCGCCATTTCGTACCGTTGTTGTTCGTGGATTTAATCTAATTGCTTCATCATTATAATAATAGGAATTGCTTTTGACAAAATGAAAAATCATCTCGTGAATGTTGCGTAACTTATCCGACGAACTATCCATCGCTCCCTTGTGTTTATTCCAAATCACATCATTACGTAAAATCCAACCTTGCTCATCCATCATTCTAATTGCAACCCGCCAAGGAATGCCTTGTAATGATTTATTTTTGTAAGTATCTCCTATATTCAACCAAAAAGAACCTGTATTTTTCAGTACACGATATAATTCCTTTGTGATTTTCAATAAGTTATCGATAAAATTCTTAGGATTGCTTTCCAATCCAATACCACCATTTTCGTAAGAACGTTGTCCCCAATAGGGTGGACTGGTCATAATGCAGTCAATGGTATTTTTAGGAATTATTTTTAATATTTCCAGCGAATCTTTAGCGATGAAAACAAAATCTCGTTCATTTGAAATAATTTGTTCTATTTCAAATTCTACCATTAAATTTTTATCGTAATAATCATACGCTCTTGCTACACCATTCATATTTTTTGTTTTTTGCAAAATTACTGTTTTTTCCTGACATAGTACTGTTTTTCATTTCTCACTGTCAAAATGTTGTACTACCCGCGCATTGCCTCTAACGAAATAATATTTGTAATTTTTAGTATCTAACTCTCAACTCTCAACTTATTAATACTGTTAGCAATATAACCCGCCCCAAACCCATTGTCGATATTAACTACCGAAATGCCGTTGGCACACGAATTAAGCATGGCAAGCAAAGCCGTGATTCCGCCGAAGCTGGTTCCGTAACCGACGCTTGTCGGCACGGCGATAATGGGTTTGTCGGTCAATCCGCCTATCACGCTCGGCAAAGCGCCTTCCATACCGGCAATAACGATAATTACCGTAGCGGAAACAATGTTTTCTAATTTGGCAAAAAGGCGGTGAATGCCTGCAACTCCCACGTCGCAGATACGTTCGACTTCATTGCCCAGAAATTCGGCGGTAACTACCGCTTCATCCGCGACCGGAATATCGGACGTTCCTGCGGTGACTACCAAAATTTTTCCAATGCCTGACTTTTCAACGGGTTGACGCCGGATGACAATCGTTCGCGCAGAAGGATTCCATTCTGCTTCAGGGTAAATTTTCAGTACCGCTTGCGCAATTTCTTCCGTCGCCCGCGTCGCCAACACATTCGTATTTCCTACTTCGAGCAGATTGGCAACAATTCCTTCCACCTGTTGCACGCTTTTTCCTGCGCAAAAAATAACTTCCGGACAACCGTTGCGCAACTGCCGGTGATGATCGATCAAAGCATATCCCAAATCGTCGAAAGGCAATGTTTTCAACTTTTCAGTCGCCTCCTCTACCGATATTGCTCCGTTTTTTACCGATTCCAATATATTTTTAATATCCACAACTTATAATTATCAATTCTCAATTGTCAATTCTCAATTCATGCTTCCACTGCGAAACCCTTCCAAATCCAAAGTAACATATTTGAAACCAAGCGCTTTGATTTCTTCGATTATCGCTTCCGTATTCATTATTGTTTCAAAAAAACGACGCGGCGCTTCTATCCGGGCGACAGCATCATGCCAGCGCACCCGGCACCCTTCCATTCCCCGCCGGCGAAGCGTTTCTTCCGCCGCTTCGACAATTGCCAGCCGTTCCCCTGTAATCTCAAACCCGTAGGGAAGCCGTGTGGCAAGACAGGCGTTCGACGGTTTGTCCCACGTAGGAAGACCAATTTGTTTACTGTAAAACCGAATATTTTCCTTCGTCAGTCCGCAATCAATTAACGGGCTTACAACTCCTAATTCTTTGGCTGCTTTTGCGCCGGGGCGGTCATCCGACAAGGCGTCGTCGGCATTTTGTCCGTCGGCAACACGTTCAATCCCATTCTGTTTTGCCACTTCCTGTATTGATTTGTAATTAATCTGCTTGCAATAATAGCACCGCAACCGGATATTTTCACAGAACTCCTGAGACACAAATGGATTCTCTTTTAGAACTTTATAATTTACGCCTGTCTTTTCCAAAAGGGCTATTGCTTCTTTCCGGTCGCGGCGAGCCAGCACAGGAGAGTCGATTAATACGGCTAAGACATCTTCACCTAATACATTATATGCAATTGACAATAAAAAAGCAGAGTCAACCCCGCCGGAATAAGCAATGCAGAGTTTACCGTATCCTTTCAAATTGTTTTTTAGCGCCTCAAGTTTATCCATAAAATACAGTCTTAAAACCGGTTCAAAGATAGAAAAATATTCGGAGAGTAACACATTCTTTCCGCTTTGCGTTATTTTTCGGGAAGAAATCTTTTTTATCTTCCAAATTTATTTTATTTTTGTTGCAAGTTTCATTCTTTAAATCACAGACAATGGCTATCATCTTATTTTTCTTAGTCGCTTTGTATGGAGGACTTCTTCATGCTTTTGAACCGGACCATATTCTGGCTGTTACCAACATCGTTTCGCAGCGTACCAAACTATTGCCGGCGCTTAAAGACGGTATATTCTGGGGGTTGGGACACACTTCCACAATTTTTTTAGTCGGTATAATTATGATTGTATTCAAAGTGAATATTCCCGAAGGAACATTTTCTTATTTTGAAGCGGCAGTAGGACTTATGTTGATTATCGTTGCAGCGTACCGGCTGTATATTTTTTTGCGGGATGAGCAAACGGCAATTTCGTTTCACAAACACCAGCATGAACATGCCGGAGAAAATAAGCATTTGCATACCCATATTCATTTGAAAGGTAAACATTTACACAAAGCCTCCTACGGAATCGGCATTGTGCATGGATTAGCGGGCAGCGGTACGTTGGTTGTACTGATTATGACTCAAATCGAATCCGTTGTAAACAGTATTTTGTATTTGGTAATTTTCGGATTAGGTACGCTGGTCGGGATGACGCTCGTAGCCGGAGTATTCAGCGTTCCATTTTCCAAGAAACTGATAGAATCGAAGCTTTTGCGAACGGTCTTGATTCTTGTTTCTTCCGGATTGTGTTTTGTTTATGGGTGTTATGTGATTTATGAGAATTTGGTTATCCGAGCTTAGTATAATCAAACAAAAATGCCACCAAAATAGGCGGCATTTTTTGTTTGTCAGTAGTTTATCATTCTTGCGGTAACAGTGGAACATCCAATGCACCTGACAGGTCAAATCCGGGGAATGCTAAAAATACTTCATACATTCCAAATCCGCCAGTTCCATCAATATAATAACGAGGAAATAAATCGAAATATTGAATATTTCCTTCGCCATCTTTTACCACAACACTTTTACTGTCGTCCGCAGCATACGAGGCTGATAATGCCGATGGCAAATAGGCTTTGATATACTTGCCGTCGTTTGCCTGATAAAGCAGATTAGTGTACCAGAAAGCATCCCATGTTACATTATCTCCTTTCACTGTATAATAAATATACTGTTGGGTATTACCTCCCATCCAATCGAGATTGTCTGTTGCATCCATAACGTATTCAGTATAGGGGAAGTTTATTCTGTACTGAGTAGGATTCAGCATATTCTGTTCTAATGTTACTTGGACTACGTATGCTCCGCCATACACAAAATCGTCATAGAACTGTGCTGTACCTAACGTCTGAAATGGAATGTCATCATCTTTTACGATAATTTGATAAGTAGAAGCTTCTCCACTGTTACCTATGCCGACAGTATATCCAGCGGAATTTTCTGTAATGGCAAGCGTAAATACTCTTGTTGAATCGTAAATGGCATTATCTATAGCAACAAATTTAAATTGCTGAGAACCTGTTCCATCAGGGAAAGTCAACTGAAAAGTAGTCATCGGATTATTGTTCATATCCAGCAATTTATAAGCCTTTGATACTTCATTGGGAACATCAGGTAATCTCACTTCCAGATCAACGGTAATTGCCGGACCTTTCGTAGCTCCTATACTGACTTCAACCGTAGTAGTATCTCCCTCCATAATAGTTGCCGAAGCGGCAGTTCCGTTATATGTTCTAAAACTTACAAAAAAATCGGATTTATCTAATTTCTCATCATAAATCGGATCGTTTGCGCAAGCCCAAAATATTGACGCTATAAAAGCAATTATGCTCAGTTTAAATATATTTTTCATACCTGTAATTTTATTATTCATTTATAACCATCCGTTTGACCAATGGTGGGATTTACGTCCAATTCATTTCGTGGAATAGGTAGTACGCACAAGTAATTGTCCCAACCTACCGTAATTCCTTCGTCAATATTCAGGAATTGTCTTCCGCCGGTACGCGTAACTGTTAATCCCAATCGCATTATATCGTAGAAACGATGTCCTTCGCCCACCAATTCTTTCCGGCGTTCTTTTAAAACATTGTCTGTTGTTGCCGTAACTTGCGTAGCGCCAGGTATAGCGCGGCTTCTTATGGCATAAAGATATTTATCTGCATTAGTCTGGTCTTTCGCCGATTTTCTTAAGGCTGCTTCTGCCGCATTCAAATAAACTTCCGATAAACGAACGACATGAATGTTATTGACCATATAATCGCCGCTTCTACCCGGATATTTGGCAAAATAGCCTAAAGCTCCGGTTTTGTCCGGTTTTAGAAAGCCAAACCGTATATCAGTCGGTTCTTCGTTCAAGAGATCAATAAATGCCGTAGTTACAATTAATTCGGCATAACCTGCCGGACTTGCTACCGAACCGATTGACTCGCGCGGCGCATCACTGGTGCCACTATTAACATTATCAGTTGAAGTATTAGCTACATCAAAAACCGATTCCGAGTTAAAATCGGCAGCAAAAGACGCTATATAATCTGCGGTAGATATAAGCTTGTATGGTCCATGTTCTATTACATCCGCCGAAAGCGAATAAGCGTCATCCCAATTACCCATATACATATAAACTCTTCCCAATAAAGCTTCTGCCGCCCAATAATTGATATATCCGTTGGTTATTGATTTAGCTTCTGAAAGCATGGTCATTGCCGTCTTCAAGTCTCCTACAATAAAATTGTAAGTATCTTCTACTGACGAACGCGTAGGCTTTTCTGCCGCCGTTATTATTTTATCGGCTATCACAGCGCCCGGTTGCGTTTTATCTTTTGCATAAGGCGCGCCGAACAAGCGGCAAATATCAAAATGAAGTAAAGCTCTTAAAGCATAAGCCTGACCAAGTATATTGTTTTTGTCGGCATCGGAAATATCGGCAACCCTGCCTTCGTCGAATGCTGTGATAAGACTATTCACACGATTTAACGCGGAATAAGGCGTCGACCAAAGCGTTGAACGAACATTGTCGGGAGTACGGTTGTTGAAAGTGTAGAAACCAAGCGCACGCGAACCGTTTCTATCCACACTTTGCATATCCTCGCCGCGTACGTCTCCGTAAGTAATCATATCACAACCATAGTAATGATAATTTTGAAACACATCATACACTCCATAAAGCGCCGCATTTGCGCCATCTAAATTGGTAATTGCCGTTTCTGTAACTAATTGGTCATTAGGATATTGCACCAAAGAGTCGTTACACGCATAAAATGCCGTAAAAAACGGAAGTAATGCCAAAGCTATTTTTATATTTAATATTCTTTTCATAATTTTATCATTTTATTTATTAAAATCCAAGTTCTATACCAAAGGTTATTCCCTTCAAAGCAGGAATTGCATAATACACTCGTCCGTCTATTGCCGTTTCGGGATCATAATCTTTGTAAGCTGCCAACGTCCATAAATTAGTACCGGCTACAAATAAACGCGTGTTTTCAATTTTAGCCTTGTTTAGTATCTTTTTGGGTAAAGCATAACCCAAGGTCAATGATTTCAAGCGAAGATGATCGGTGGAGTGCATCCAGCGGCTGGATGTATAATTTCCGTATCCACCCCCAAACATACGTTTCGGGAAAGGCGCCTGATCGCCCGGATTTTGCCAGCGGTCAAGCTGTTTTGCGGAAATTGCTTCCGGAGTAGCATAATAACCATCTGTAGCCGTACTCCAGCCATCATCCCATGAATGACCTCCCAAAGAGAACGTAAACAAAAGATCAAAGTCAAATCCTTTCCAGGAAAGCGAATTTCTCCATCCTCCGGTGAGGTCGGGATCAGCTTTGCCTAAAATAAGCCTCGTAGCTTGATTGGGGTCTTTTGTAATTGTCTTTGTACTGTAATCAATATCTGCATCAGTAGCGGTAGTCACAGGATTGCCGTTTTTATCCAGATACTTATACCACATTGATTCTCCTGTTCCCGGATCGACGCCTGCCCATTGACGGGCGCGATATGAATAGAGCGAGTAACCTTCCTTAATAAGAAACATAGTAGCGCCGCCAGTTGAAGGTACGAACGCCGCACCGTTGTAAATTTTAGTTACTTTATTTACATTGTGGGTTAAATTTAACGTTGAGTTCCATTTAAATTCTCCTTTTTTAAAAATATCAACGCCCAAGGAAACTTCTACTCCTTTGTTGTTCATTCCGCCATAATTCAGCAGAGTGGTTGAAAATCCCGTTGTGAGAGAAAGCGGAACATCCAGCAACATATCATTGGTTTGACGATTGTAATAGTCAAATTCCAAATTAATTTTGTCTAAAAAAGTTGCTTCCAGACCTGCATCAAATACATTGTTTTTTTCCCATTTCAAATTCGGATTATCAACGCGGGAAGGAGCCGAAGCAGGGTCGCCGTTATATGCAATATTGTAGGCGTAAGTTGCCAATGCCGAATAGAGCGAACTTGGCAGGGTTCCGCTTGTTCCGTAAGACGCTCGTAACTTCATATTATTTATCCATTCGACATTTTTCAGAAAAGATTCTTCTTTTAAGCGCCACGATGCCGACAATGACCAGAAAGTACCCCATTTTGTGTTTTTACCAAGCCGGGAACTCCCATCGTGCCGGAGAGTAGCCGATACATAATATTTATCTTTATATGAGTAGTTTAAGCGACCAAAATAAGATAACAAAACTTCATCGTAGTGATTACCGTCAATTTCATTAGGCTTAGCTGCTGCAATCAATTCCCATAATTCAGTTGATGCATATCCGGTTCCGGCTGCATACGTATAGTCGTCATTCTTTTTGTTAACATCCCAGCCGGCTAAAGCATTTATGGTATGGGCGCCGGCAATGACTTTATCATAAGTTAATAACAACGAAGAATAAAAACTTTTTGCTTTATAATCTTCTTTGTCGGTTATGCCGCCAAAACCCCCTCCATCTTTCGTATCGGATGGGGTAATTGAAACGCCCAAAATGTCTGCATAATCATAACTAAGCGTTTCTTTTAATTGCAGACCCTTTATAAATTCATAGCCGATTGAGAATATATTAAAGTATTTATCAATGCCGTTTGTAGATTGATTTTTTTCTTGGTCGGCAACTAAGTTGTAATAACTTCCGGCAAAAAGAGAACCTGTGTAATACGACCCGTCGGCGTTATAGATAGGAATATTCGGGGATAAATACGATCTTGTTGCTAAATATGGATTGGCTAAGGCATAATAATATCCATCCGATTTTTTCTCAACTCCGGGTGTTACGCCTTGTTTCATAGTTGAAAAATTGCTTTCAACGGAAATTGTCCAGTTATTACTTTTATGACTAATACTTGCTTTTCCTGTGTAACCATTCAGCCATGAGGCGTAATACATGCCTAAATTATTTGAATAGCCAAGCGATGTATAGAAAGTCGTATTTTCATTACCTCCCGATATGTTCAACTCATATTTTTCATTAGTAGCATGGCGTGTTAGCGCGCCAATCCAATCTGAATATACATCTTGTTTCGGAGCTACTTTATCGGTCTGAGTTGTTGCCCATGTATCGGCATCCTTTTTTGATAATCCATTGTATATAGCTTGATTATAAGCTCCTTCATAAACCAGTTCTCTGTTTTGATCTCCGGTTGCTATGGGTCGATTATTTATTGCAAAGTCATTTATACCATAGCTTCCTTTCAGGTTTACTTTTGTCTTTCCCGATCTTCCTTTTTTGGTTGTTACCATAATAACGCCGTTTGCTCCACGGGATCCATACAAAGAGGCGGCTTGAGCATCTTTCAATACTGTAATCGTTTCAATGTCCGACGGGCTGAGCGTATTCATAATACTGAACGATCCGCCATATCCCGAAAGAGAATAGTCTCCTGAATTAACAGGAACACCATCAATTACATACAGAGGAGAGTTGGATGCGTTGTACGAGCCTACGCCTCTGATTCTGATTTCTTCCTGGGCGCCGGGTTGCCCGCTTGGAACGCCAACTTGAACACCAGTAATAGTACCCTGCAGCGCTGATTCAAAAGAAGTTACAGGAATATCTTTCAAAGTTTTAGTGGCATTTGACACGGAAACCGATCCTGTATAAGTCGTTTTCTTTGCATTTCCATACGCCACCACAATAACTTCGTCCAATTTGCTGGTTGCCGCCTGCATTTTTATCGCCATAGCTGAAGATGCGGCTACTTCCTGTTCTTGCATGCCTAAATATTTAACTACCAATGTAGTCGCAGAAGAAGGAACGTTCATGGAAAATTTCCCGTTCACATCAGTCACTGTACCAATCGTAGCATTTCCCTTCACAATCACTGAAGCGCCGACAATAGGTTCTCCGGATTCATCAGCGACTGTCCCCGATACCTGTTTGTTCTGTGCGATTGCTAACGCCATGCTCATTAAGAAGCATGTAAACAACAAAGTTAATCTTTTCATAAACTCTACATTAAATTATACTTATTTTTAATTATATTTTATTCCCTTTTTTTATATAAATTATACGACCGTTTAAATTATCGCATTTTTTTCTATTGATATTCTATGTCTAAAGGCATATTTTTGTTAGCTTATTAACAACATTTTATGCAAAATAATGCAAAGTATAATCCGCAGGATTATTATAAGATGAAGAGTAAAACACAAAAAAAAGACAAAATAATGTGTTTATATTGCAAAATAAATACATTTGCAGGGATTTTAATTCTTTTTAATACTTTATTTATATTATCATAAACGACTGTTCTTGATGAAATTAAAATAATATTAACTAATTTATAACAATTATGATTTACGGATACATTCGAGTAAGTACGGACAAACAGACAGTTAAAAATCAGAGGTATGAAATCAGTCAATTCTGTGAAAAAAATCTTTTAACTGTAAGTAAGTGGATTGAAGAAGTCATATCAGGTACAAAAAAAATGGAAGAAAGAAAGTTAGGCAAACTCATCAAAAAAATGAAAAAAGATGATGTGTTGATATGCTCGGAACTTTCCCGTTTAGGTAGAAATTTACTAATGATTATGAGTATTCTTAATGAATGTATGAATCGCAATATTCAAGTTTGGACAATTAAAGACAATTACCGTTTAGGTAATGATATCAGTTCTAAGGTTCTTGCTTTTGCTTTTGGACTTTCTTCCGAAATAGAACGTAATTTAATATCGCAGCGAACAAAAGAAGCCCTTGCGCGCAAACGGGCTGAAGGTATTATATTAGGACGACCTAAAGGCAGCAAATCAAAAAAGAAAAAACTTTCCGGTAAAGAATCTGAGATTAACGAACTGATAAAGAATAAAATATCAAAGAGCGCAATCGCTCGCGTCTTTAGGGTACATCGGCTTACGGTTGTTAAATTTTTAGAAGAAATAAAAAATTTTTAATTGCGGTTTATTTTTTTTTGTTATTAATTGCATTATTTAAGAATAATATTATATCTTTGCATTTCCATTTTTTTGTTTTATATGATAATTTTTTTGTTTTATTAAAAATTAGTGATTTTAAACGGTCGTATAATCTATATAAAAATTGGTGAAATTAAATATAATTGAAAATAAGTATAATTTAATGTAGAGTTTATGAAAAGATTAACTTTGTTGTTTACATGCTTCCTGATAAGCATGGGATTAGCGCTCGCACAGGACAAACAGGTATCGGGGACGGTTACTGATGAATCGGGAGAACCTATTGTTGGTGCGTCAGTGATTGTGAAGGGAAATGCTACGATTGGCACGGTAACTGATTTGAATGGGAAATTTTCTATGAATGTTCCTTCTTCTACGACTACGCTGGTTGTAAAATATTTAGGGATGCAGGAACAAGATGTTGTAGCGTCTTCAAATATGGCGATAACAATGCATCCGTCGTCCAGTCAATTGGATGAAGTAATTGTGGTAGCGTATGGAACGGCTAAGAAAAGTACATTTACAGGTTCGGCAACTACAATGAAAGCAGATGCAATAGAAAAACGCCAGGCTTCTAATATCTCTTCAACATTAAGTGGTAGCGTATCCGGAGTACAAGGGATTAGTTCCAATGGAGAACCGGGGTCTGTGACTACTATTCGTATTCGTGGCGTAGGTTCTATCAATGCTGGCAATAGCCCGTTGTATGTTGTGGACGGTATTCCTTATGACGGAGAGATATCCTCCATCAATAATGCTGATATAGAAACCGTAACTGTACTTAAAGATGCTGCTTCCAACGCTTTGTATGGCGCTCGTGGAGCCAATGGCGTAATTATGATCACAACAAAGAGAGGGAAAACAGGCGAGGCGCAAATAAATGTGGATGCCAAATGGGGTAACAATCGACGTGGTATATCGTTATACAACACAATGACCGACCCTGGCATGTATTATGAAACAGCTTATAACACCCTGTGGAATGGTTTTGCCTCTCCTACCTATGATGTAACTTATAACACTATGCTTAGTAAGTTAGGTTACAATGTTTACACTGTTCCTGACGGAGAACGCATCATAGGATCAAATGGCAAGCTGAATCCCAATGCTGTTTTGGGACGTACCGATGGTACCTATACTTATCGTCCGGACAATTGGTTTAACGAATTATTTAATAAAGGAAATTTACGTCAGGAATATAACGTGAATGTTAGCGGCGCTACCGATAAACTGAATTTTTATGTTTCTGCCGGATACCTCAGCGATAATGGTATCATTTACAATTCGGGTTTTAATCGCTTTTCTTCACGTTTAAAAGGGGATTACCAGGCTAAAAAGTGGCTCAAAGTGGGAGGTAATTTCAACTTTACTCATAGCGAAAGTTTTTCGCCCAATGAAACAAATGTAGCTCGCAGTAGTGGAAATCTTTTTTACATAGCCAATTACATTGCACCAATTTATCCTATGTACATTCGTGATGCACAAGGCAACATAATGAAAGATTCCCGTGGTATGACTATGTATGATTATGGCGATGGAAGAATAATTCCTGCTGTACGTTCATGGATGCCGGGTGCACAGCCTGCATCGGCTATAGAATTGGATAACAGCTTAAATAAAGTAAATGACATTAGCGTTAAATGGTTTGCCGATATAGATATCTACAATGGGTTAAAATTCTCCGCTAATTGGGGAATCAACACTTACGATGCACGCTATACCTTATCATTGAACCCTTACTATGGTCAATATTCCGAAATGGGAGGCTATGCGTGGGTAGAAAGCAATCGAACTGTAAGTTTTGATCATAATTATATATTAAAATATCTTAAGCAATTCGGCAGTCATAATATTGAATTAATGATTGGTACTGATGCTTATACCCGCACCATGTCGTTTTTGGGCGGACAAAAAGAAAAGATTTTTGATCCGACGGTTCCTGAAGTAGGTAATGCAATTAATAATCCGACCATTGATTCATATACACGAAATTATTCCACATTGGGTTACTTGGGACAAGCTCGTTATAATTTTTTGGAAAAATATTATGTATCAGCATCTTATCGCAGAGACGCTTCATCTGTATTTGCCCCTGAAAACCGTTGGGGAAACTTCTGGTCAACAGGATTAGCTTGGAATATGAAAAAAGAAAGTTTCATGGATTACCTGTCATTCATCCAGCTTTTAAAACTAAAAGTAAGCTATGGACAACAAGGTAACGACTATCTGTATTATCCCGGAACCACGACACGCAATTTGTTTGCTTATCAAGATCAATATTCAATAGCTTCCAATAACGGAAACTTCGCCACAACGCTTTATTATAAAGGAAACCGCGATATCACATGGGAAACCTCAAATACGCTTAACGCCGGCGTTGATTTCGAATTGTTCGATAATCGCTTGACCGGTACAATTGAGTATTTTGATCGTCGTACCAGTAACATGTTGTATGATATGCCTGTCCCAACTTCTCAGGGATACAGCTCTTATCCACTTAACGTAGGAGTGATGACTAATTATGGAACAGAGATTGATCTTACCGGCGAAGTGATTAAAACAAAGGATTTATCGGTAAAATTAACAGGCAACATTACTTTTTTAAAAAACAAAATCATCAAATTACATGAATCTTTGAAGGATGGTCAGTATGTCAATGGCAGTCGAATATACAAAGAGGGTGAATCTATGTACAACCTTTATTTACGTAGTTATGCAGGCGTAAATCCCAAAACCGGCGAATCGTTGTGGTATTTGGATAATCCAGAAGCTGGAGATGCCTCAGTTGTTGATATGCCAAACGGTCGAAAGGCGACATCAACTTATTCAAACGCTACACTCTATGCCACGGGAAACATAATGCCTACTGCCTTTGGCGGATTCGGCGCCTCAATAGATTATTATGGTTTTGATTTCTCTTTCCAATTCAACTATCAAATGGGGGGAAGGATATGGGATTATACTTATCAGGATTTAATGCATGTAGGTAATGGCAACGATTTGGGGATAAACTGGCACAAAGATATTCTTAACGCATGGACTCCCGAAAATCCCAACAGTAACATTCCTCGTTTGAATTCTAACGATGTCTATGCTAACGGTTCTTCTGATCGTTGGTTGATCAATTCCAATTTTTTGAGTTTGCAAAATGTTACTTTAGGTTATACTTTACCTGCCAAGTTGACGAAGAAATTCCAGATTTCAAGTATCCGCCTTTATGGGGTTGCCGATAATGTAGCGTTATGGTCAGCTCGCAAAGGTCTTGATCCACGACAAGGTTTTGTCGCATCAGAAGGTGACTTCTATTCGCCTATGCGTTCCATTTCCGGCGGCATTAAACTTACTTTCTAAATTAAATTCAATTCAAATTATAAATATTATTAATCAATGAATATGAAATCAATAAACAAATATTTAATATTAGCGCTTATATTCTTGTGTTCGGCATGTACGAATATACTCGACACTAAATATGAAGGCTCAATTATTCCTGAAGATCAGAAGAACGCCGCAGGCGAAGCCAACCCTGAGTTGTTTGACTCAGATGTTAACGCGATGTATGCGTTGATGATACAACTTTCAGAGGGAACCAGTTGGAGCGCCTCTCTTTATCATAATGATTACGGTATGGCTGCCTTGTCATTGATGATGGAGTCGAACGGACAAGATTTAACTTGTCCTAGTATTGGATTTAATTGGTTCAATAACTTTTTTGCTTTTACTGATCGCGACTATGAGGGCGCTTACTCCCGTATGTTCTGGACTATATTTTATAAGCAAATCAGAGCTGCAAACGCTCTTCTTGCTTCTATTCCAGCGAATGTCGAAAGTGAACAATTGCGTTACTATCGCGGTCAAGCATTGGCTTTCCGCGCTTATAATTATTGGAATTTGGCTCAATTGTATCAATTTTCTTATAAAGGAAATGAAAGCAATCTTTGCGTACCTATAATTAATGAAGAGACTGTTGGCAAGGATAATCCGCGCAAAACGGTACAAGAAGTATATGAATTTATTTTAAACGATCTTAGTGGTGAGAAAGGGGCGATAGCTTTACTCGATGGTTATTCTCGTCCAAGCAAAGCGTATATCAATCAAGCTGTGGCTTACGGTATTCGGGCGCGGGTAAATCTGGTAATGCAGAATTGGTCGGAAGCTGCTTCCGATGCAGTAAAAGCGATGGAACTTTCCGGAGCCTCTCCATATACCCGAGCTGATGTATCGCGGCCTACTTTTAATACTTCTAACGCCAAATCGGTTATCTGGGCTAATCTTATTACCCCCGATAATGATATAGTGCAAACAGGAATTATTAATTGGCCGTCTCATTTGTGTTCTTTTTCCGGTAACGGTTATGTAAGCGTAGGCGCTACCCGGTCGATAGCGAAACCACTTTACGACCTGATACCTACTTCCGATGTGCGTAAAGGATGGTGGCTCAACGAAAGCAAAGAATCCCCTTTAACCATAGGCAGCGCTTACGACGGATGGCGAGATGGTATGAAAGACTATATACTTCCTTATCTTAATGTGAAATTCGGCGCTTACAACGACCAACCTATGAATACTACCAATGCTCAGGACTGGATTCTCATGCGTGCGGAAGAAATGATTCTTATCCAAGCGGAAGCAACTGCCATGAGTGGCAATGCCGGCGCTGGCAAACAGGTTTTGGAAGATTTCGTAAAAAACAACCGTAATGGATCTTATACCTGTCCGGCAAGCGATTCGAAAGGAGTTCAAGAAGCCGTATGGATACAACGTCGTATTGAGCTTTGGGGTGAAGGATTTGCTTTTTTCGACATTATGCGTTTGCACAAACCTGTTATCAGAGTAGGTTCCACGTTCGACCCGCTGTTTACATTTGATATTCCGGCAGATGCTCCTATTCTATTACGACTGATTCCACGTACGGAAACAGAGACTAACGATGCTATAAAACATCCTGACGACAATAATCCAGTCGCTCCTACTCCTAAACCGGTAGGCTGATTAAATGTTTAATCTCTTATTAAAACAGAATTATTATGAATAATATTAATAAATTTTTTGCAGTAATATTTGCAATTAGTAGTGTATTTTTTGCATCATGCGCCGTATATGAGAATGATGCGGATCGAGAGTCATCGCCAGCATCTCCAGACGGAGCGCAATTTTATATATTTGATAATACTCCCAGCAGTCTTTCATTTCTGCCCTCCGATGAACAAAAATTTGTTATTAAAGTGGGACGAGACAAGACTGTTGCGGAATCAGCCGCTACGATTGAATTAGTGATAGATGATCCTGATAATGCTTTTACTTTACCTTCGGCGATAACTTTTGAAGCAGGAGCAACAGAATCGGATATTCCTGTAACATTCAATTTTGATCTTGGACAAAAATCTACTCTTACTGTTAGTTTTGCAGAAAGCGACGCCTATGTTTACGGTAAATCTAAGTGTACAATCAGTGTTTTACGCGATTATGTGTGGGTGTCTGCAGGGGTAGCGGAGATGACATCATCATGGGCAGGAACTACCGTAGATGTTCCTATCCAATTTGCACAAGGATCCAATCCGTTTAGGTATCGTTTGGAAAGCCCCTACTACTATTTGGAACCGGATTATTGTGAATTTCCCGGTTATAATATAGTATTTGAATTGGATGAAAATTATAACGCAGCCAATTTCCCAGCCTTACAGGAAATAGGCGAGGAGGCAGATAATGGAAATCCAATAATGATGTATGGTTTTACTGGCAATTCTTTTACTAATGTAGGAAATGTATTTACTATTATTGCTCATTTTGTATATGTAAATGGCTCAAGTTATTCGGGATGGGCAAATATGAAAGAAACATTCGTGTGGAAAGAAGGTTATCCGGGTAAAGCTGAAGAAAAGTTTGACTTTAATGCCTTAGAATATAATGATATTCCGGGAGCGGTTTCAGAATTTAAGACGACGGCTTATTATGACATGATTTGGGAGCAATCTTTTGCTCAAGCAGTTGATATTGATGAAGGAAACCCTGACAGTAAATATAAGAACTTGTATTATTTACCCAATTTGTATGCCGATGGCTATGGTTTGGCATTCTATTACGACGGAAATGATATAATTATTCCTGAAAATCAGCCTACTGGGGCAATTTTTAGAAAACCTATATATGTATCTCAAAGCGAAAATATTGAGTCAAACGTAACAGTTACGAATAAAGGTTTACATATTTATACTTTAGGATTGACATTCCATCATGAGGACGGAACGGTTGTTGGCGAGTTTGCCGAAACATTCTATTATTCGGAAAATCCAATTTCGTACAACCTTTCTGATTTCTGTGGCAATTTCAAATTGACAGGATTAAGTCAGTTCGACGCCAGTGAACCTGATGCAGATATGGACGTTTCCATTGCTGCAGGAGCAGGAGAAAATACTTTTATCATTACCGGTATTGATCTTGCGGCAGAGGTAGAAGCCACTTTCGATCCTGAAACAAGTGCGATGTCTATAGCTCCCCAAGAGTTAGCAGATTATGGTCCATACGATATAACTTTATACACTACTACTCCTAATGGCGATATCAGTACAACAGAGAGCATGGATTTCACATTCAATATGAGCGGTAATTTAGTATTAACGCCAACCAGTAAAGCTGATGGATATCTTCTTCGCAGTGAAGCGGCAGGCGGTTGGGTAGATGGTTATTATGACCTTGTATTTACTCCGCAAGCCACTAAAAGCGCATCGATTATGAGAAGCTATACTAATCAAGTATTGAAAAGCAGTAAAGTTTTGAAAAAGGCGCCAGTTATAAAAAGAGAAAAATGTGTAAATGGAAATTTTGCTATTAAAGATAAAACATCGGTAAAAAAAGCTCTTAGGAATAACCCTATTGTTGTCTTTTAATAATATGTTCAAGTAACTTAATTAAAGAGGATGCGTCAATAACAGACACATCCTCTTAATATTTTATACTAAAGAAATATGAAAATGAGTCTTAAAAAAGTTATTGTATTAATTTTATCTGCATTTTTGCTGAATAGCGTAACAGCTTATGCACAAGGATTAAAAGCCTTCAAATTACCCAATGGACTGAGTGTTTTTATTTGGGAAGATAATTCCGTTCCTGACGTCTTCGGAATGGTTACCGTGAAAGTCGGAGCTAAGGAAGACCCTGAGCAATATACGGGATTAGCGCATTATCTGGAACACATGATGTTCAAGGGTACTGACAAAATCGGCGCTCTGGATTGGGAGAAAGAAAAACCCATTTATGAGCAAATTATCGCTAAATACGATGAAAGCGCTTCAACTACCGATCCTGTAAAACGCGATGAAATATCCAAAGAAATCAACCGGTTGACAAATGAAGCGGCAAAATACGACTTGTCGAACGATTTTTCCAACCTGTCGCAAAGCATGGGCGGCGAAAATCTCAATGCCGGCACAAGCTACGATTATACCCAATTTTTCAGTTCATTTCCGCCGGGAGAAATTTATAAATGGCTGGAATTAAATTCGGAACGGTTGCTCAATCCTGTATTTCGCAGTTTCCAGCCGGAATTGGAAACAGTGTATGAAGAATATAATCGGGGACAAGACCAACAAAACAGGAGACAACAAGAATTTATTTTCAACACTATTTTCTCAGGGCATCCCTATTCCCGTTCTGTCATAGGATTGCCGGAACATCTGAAAAATCCGCAATTGAGTAAACTGATAAAATTCTATCAGGATTGGTATGTCGCTGAAAATATGGCTTTAATTCTTGTTGGAAATGTGAATACCAGTCAAATTTTACCAATGATAAAGGAAAAATTTGGGCGAATCGAAAACCGCCCTACGCCGGAACGGGAGCAATACCTCGAAAATCCGGTTAGCGGTCGTCAGGAAGTCAGCGCAAAAATAGGACGTTTCCCGCAAATAATTTTAGCTTTTTCAGGCGTCACTACTGCCAGTGAAGACGATGTCGCTATGGATATTTGTACCTCTCTTCTTTCTAACTCCAATCAAACCGGACTGATTGATAAACTGGTGATAGGCGGTGACCTATTGGGTGGTAACGCAAATTCTTTTTCTTTATTGGAAAGAGGGAAAATATTAGTATCTGCCATACCCTATTATGATGTTAATCAGCGACGGTTTGAATCATTAAAGTCAACGGAAAAAACGCTGCTTAATGAAATAAAAAAGTTACAGGATGGTAAATTTGAAGA
>Ga0123357_10001300_pt1 | contig 26339 bp, 23 predicted proteins | sample TergutEmb28metaG_FD_89873 | JGI IMG/M metagenome (GOLD analysis project Ga0123357, IMG submission 89873) | Embiratermes neotenicus P4 segment gut microbial communities from Petit-Saut dam, French Guiana - Emb289 P4 | ecosystem: Host-associated > Arthropoda: Insects > Digestive system > Gut ...
GTGACTGTGTCTCAACGTGACGAATAGTCACAAGGTGGAATTGAACACGGGCACCGGTCAGGGTACAGGGAGTCGTTCCCTATGATGAGTACATACATGGCTCACAAAATACAATAGTAACACCATAAGGTATACAATACAGAACACATCAATCGAGCAATCAATAAAGCACCATAAACTATATGGAACATAACTCCTAGAATACAATATTCGGTTTCATATGCAACACTGTTATAAGACGCCCTGATGATAGTCACATAGGTGACCATAACATGTTGGTGAACACAAATAATACGTGACTGAACATATTTATAAATGCATCTATTGGTTTATCACATAAGTAAACAACACACCTTAATGCACAGACATAGAACACAAAAAGTTTAATCAATGCAGAATTTATACGGAATAATAATTTAGTCAATACAGATTTACAAAATAGTAGCATTCTCAGACTTAACATTTTAAGAAGTTCTCCTGCTTAATAACCCTAAACTGTTAACTTTTTTCATAAAAGTCCTAACACAGTTTCAGTGTATATGCAACTGCATCTGAAGATCATGCACCATTGTGCAAATCCAGAAAAATCTGTGCTGTAATTTGGCGGGGAATTCACATATCCTAGTAACAGCACTATAAACAAGAACTGGCTTATTTTCCCTGAGGTTTCCCACAGGCCAGAAACAGTTATAATTTGGATTTTTCCCCACATGATAGTTTTTCCCCATACCCTAGCATTAGTGGTAATTTGGAATTTTCTCAAACAGTGAGTTTGCTATTCATGTAACAGCAACATTATTAATACTTAAGGCAGAGGGATACAGAGAATGATATACATGGATGTACAAGTTTAATCATACAATTGTATGGACTTGAATCTTTAAGCAAAGCAGCAAAGGCTGTGTACTTTGCAGAGAAGACATTTAATGCCAGATTACAACATAGTCCTAACATTTGAAATTAACAGGAATGCCCCTACATATCCTAAAAAAATTCAAAAGGCTACAAGACACTTGCAATACAGAAGAGTCTCTGTGTTTAAGAACCACACCATGAAGGCAGGTGAGAAGGAAAAGTTATAGCTTCATATACTCTGAATTTGGCACAAGATGGATATGAGCAATCAGCTTGATGCCCTAAGGAAACAGTTCCCTGGTACCCCAAGAATGAGACAAGTGATTCCCACAGCCAGCCTGGGCAGTTTGGAGAAAAGAAACATCTTTTGCTTGTGCTGCAAATTTAATCCATACTGCTTGGTCTTCCAGCCTGTAGCACAGTCATTCTACTGACTATGTTACAGACCAACTCACTTATTTGTGTTATTAGGGGTTAAACTCTCTTTACATTTTCTACTGTTGCCTTTCTCTGAACAGCCAGTTAGGCTGTATCTTCCACACATCACTGTGAAACTGGAAAATTTAAACATCCTGATCATTAGTGGACATCAACTGTTGGCACTGAAATACTGACTCTCAGTCACCAGGCAAGATGGCATCCATTCTCAGCAATATGGAGATAAGCTAGTAGCATTTTCAAGTTACCCAACCTTTACAATTCACTTATCCATAACAGAGATAAGAGCAGTGTTAATGAAGGAAACATCTTTTAGATCTCATTCTGTGTAACAGAAACAACCACTGGCATGAATAAAAACTATATAATGACACCATTTTCTATGCTGACTCAAGAACAGAAGCCTCCTGTACAATGGGTACCGGGTATTTCCCAGGGGTAAAGAGCGGCCGGGGCATGACACTGACCCCTCACCCCCTTCTAGTGCCGTGGTCAAGAAAGAGTAGAGCTATACCTCTACTCCCCCTATGGGCCGCACGGCCTGTACAGAGCCTCAGTGCCTGTACAAGGGTGCACTTTACCTCTTTTACCTTACCAAGGACAGAAGTATGTTTTATCTGAAGACAAAAAAGGTGAACACCATACCTCTATATTTTGGAATGTCAGCTTAGAATTAACAATTACAGACATTGGAGTGGTCAGATCTGCTTCCCTCCAGTATTTTTCTGTAAGACGAACTTCATATTGTGCTTTCGATGTGTCTGTGCCCTGTGGTCCTCTCACAGTCAAGAAGTCCTCTCCATCATGTGGTATAACCTGCACAAGTCATATAATGTTAGAAAACTAACACCAAATACACTAAACCCTTGGTCATCCCATCTCATTGTTGGGGTGGTAAGGAGGGAGTTTGGACAATAAAAGCAGATGTCACTTTTCCAGGGTCACTTCCTAGGCCATAGATGTGAAGTTAAGAAGCCCAGTAACCAAACCTATGTAATGTTTAGCACAAAAAGTAATGCATTTTAGTATAAGTATGATACAGAATAAAAAACTAAGTCATAAAATCATCTTTTAACACCTAAACACGTGTCAGGAGCTTCCACCACTTAAAGCTGGACTTGTACTCAAGTCAGTTTTTTCAGCGGGTTGAAAAGGCAAGTTAGTTAATTTGAGGAACAGATTATCAAACGTCAGATGACCAAGAGTTTGCTATAGTTACTGTTATTTACAGATTGAGAGTTCAATGCATTATTGCAAATATGCACTCCCCAGCTGGATGAGTGTGGCATTTGTTAAGTGTTAATAGCATTAGTATGGCACCAGCTTTGTAGAAGTGGAACATTCAAAGTTCCTGTTTGTTATGGGATCATAATATGCATGCAAGCAATGTTTGCAGACAAGTTTAATCTGGGTTGGTGGACTGTTCCCAGTCTGTTCATGGGAAGTCCACAAACAAAAACACCCAGTGCCTAGTTTCCTGTTAGAAATGGAAAATAAGATACAGTTTGCAAACATGTCATCACTCCACTGTGTGCTACTGCTGAGGCAGCTCAGAATGTGGACAAAGAAGAATACACTGAAGCTTAAGACACATTCACTGCCCAGTTTGTGAGATGTACAATCAATGGATTATAGAAACTGCAATGAAAATGGTCATACTTATGACACCCTGGCTAACAAATACAGTATTTAATGTGATTGAGACAGAGAAGAAAACGGGGGCACTGAAACCATAGTTTTGCAGGCAACATAGGAAATTGGTGGCTTTCAAGAGAACTAGGAGTTATCCAAAGAAGGCTGGTGTGGTTTCACAGTTAGTGTTTCTATTTCATGGAAATTAATCCAGAGGCACTTGCAATACAGATAATATAACAGTACATTTCAAACACCATATTACTTCTTTCTGTTTACAGTTTTAAGTTACATTATGGATGACAAGTTTTATGCATATACATATGGTCATGAAACTGATCCTTTGGTGGTAATGTTCTCAAAACACCCTCCCATATTTTGTGCTACATACTACGATCTTCTTTATACATTCACCTTTGTTGGGATGAAGGAAGATCTGTTTTAAAAATACTTTGAATTTAAACAATAGGGTACCAAATATGTTTTCAACATTCTATATGCCTTGCTTAATCTGCAATCAGAAATTTTTGCAGATGAACTTTCAGGGATGTGTCCAGCAAAAAGGTTTCATAATATTCCCTGATACCACAAATGAATGATCAGCCACAAATACCAACAGCCTGCCAATGATCTGTCAGATAAAGTTTCAGCTGGCAGTAGACATACATTGTTCTGTTTCATCTGTCTGTAAAAACTGTAACTGTAAACAGTAAATGCTCAGAGAAAATCCACACAAAAGCAAATACAACAAAATCATGAATAACTAGTAGAATTATGACATCAGCTGCATGTTTAATTCAGTTTTGAAGTAATGTAAACCTGGCAATGTACAATTGTGATGGCCATAAATACGTTTACACTATAAGGTGTGTTTCAACTTACTTCAAGTTGTCTTAAGACATCAGGTCTGCCATAAACGGTGAAATAAGTTGACATTCTGGCATCACTCAGGTTCACCTGCTTGGTGTGAACATACACCGCAGGCAAAAAAGGAATTTTCAGTGGTTTTGAAATCACGGAACCACTAAAAACATGCAGACTGAAATTGGTTTGCAAAATACTTTTGTTCACTGTTGGCATCCCTGCAGATATTATCACACATCCGTATGTACCTGTAAAATAATAAACCAAGTTTCTCATACACCGAACAGTACATTAAACAGAGAAGGAAGAAAAATCCTGCATGCAGATCCTTCAACACATTCAGATAAAAAATACTTTACCAAACACCATTCATCAAGAAACAGCTATCAACAATGTCCAAACTTTATGAATCGTTAGGATTCAAATCTAATGAAACTCTTGCAATAGTTTTTGTTTTCTAATATATCAATTTTCAGGTGCATTCACAAAAAAGGAAATGTTAGCTTTGTCATGTTTGTACACCTGTCTGTCCTCATGGAATGACTCAGCTCCCAATGGATGGATTTTCATGAGATATGATATATGAAGATTTTTTGAAACCATGTTGGTAAAATTCAAGTTGTATGAAAATCTGACAAGAATAACGGGTATGTTACATAAAGACTCATGTACATTTATAATATCTTGCAAAATTGTTCTCAGAATGAGAAATGTTGTAGACAAAATCTGTAGAGAAAATCAAAATGCACATTCTCTGCACAATAACTTTTTTTGGAAAATTGTACCATTTATGAAATAATGTGGGAATAATAGGTGCAGCCAGACAGGCCAGAGATGACATAATACAGTGCAGAAAATATGAAATTTGCATGTTGGATAACCACAGTATACAGACACACACTCATAATATTTAATAAGTATTATTGTTAACAGCAGTATGAAATATTTTGTAGCTTTACAACAGTGCAAAGCAATTCCACTGTTGCATTTCCATGGCCACACTGAACACTTTTATGTTGTTGACAGCCACATCTATGCCAACAACAATAAAAATAAAACATACTGTTGCTTTCCACGGCAACAGTGGTTATGCAAACATGCCACAATGTAACGGTATACATACAATGAATGTAACACTGTATATACATTGTTTATCTTGCTGTCTTTTGGGTTCTCCATCATTGACCTTCACAGCAACACAGATTCTCTGTTTAAACGTCACAAAATTCCATTCACATCTGATGGCTAACACAGAAACCAGTCCTCTTTCAACCTGTGCACAGGATGGCCACCTACAGGTGTGATTATACCAGATGCTGTATAATACAATTTTGACCTCCTGATGATGAGCACATAGTGCTCAAAACATGTAGAGGCATATAATAAACTTATCATAAAGCAAGAATTTGTGCATTAAGTTGGTTAATTACTAAGATTATACTGTGATGCATGGTCAGCAAAACATCAAAACAGAAACCAACAGTTTGCTGTACCATTAACCTTTTAAATTCTAGGGATTACTTTATGTACCACCATGTTTAACATTCAAAAATTCTACATGGTGCTCACATTGCGTGTATGTGTTTTGTACAATCTTACAACAAACTGCGACTTTTGCCTTACACAAGCTTAGCAGATTGGTTTTGTATAACCGAGGCTGACAGTGTTTATTGCACTGTACAGGCTGAGTACTTATATAAAACAGACACTTGTAGTCTTTAAAGGGTTAAAGTTTAGTACATCAACTACTGTAACTGCACTTCCAGTGCTAATTTTCATATCGCAATGGTTGTTCTAATATGTCCGATGTGGATATGAACCACACCAGCAGCCTAGTATTATTCAGTCCTTCATAGCTAGTGGATGACACAATTTGTTCTAATGATTACACCATGCAGTGTGGTAAGCAGTTACAAATGTTGCACAGGAATAAACTCCCTTCTTCTTCAGGGCATAATTAAACTAAGTTGAAAATGATTAGGTTAAAGAGAGACAAGTGGGGGAATGAGCCATAGACAGCAAGAAGACAAGCCAATAAGAGCTAGGGATCAGACCAAGGAAAAAAAGCCCTTGGGCAGAGCAAAGGAAATGGAGAACACAAGGGGACAAAAATGAAAGTAAAGAAACTACATTGTGGTAGACAGGTTCCTTGAAAATGGTGCATTGGATAAAATTGTGTTGTACATACTTAATACCATATGGGTTTGATGGGGATATGTGAAAGGGCTAGTACCTGAATATGCTGACACACACATGCACACAGTGCTACCTATAATGCATATGAAATAAAAGCAATGGAAATTATCTTTTTACTTTTAATTTTTCCTTTGTCCCCCCTCCCAAAACCTTCCTTTCTCTGATGTCATAACCTTCCGTCTTCTCTTGTCTTCAGCGCCATTTCAAATTCTGATGACACACTGGGTGTTAAAGCAAAGTGCAAAGCAGCAGCAAGAAGTGACACACCAAGGACCAAACTTTGTTTAACTTCACACAGCAGCTGCAGTGTATGCATGACCGAGATAGAACATACTGAGCAGAATGCCTATGTTCTAATTCTCCACAACAAATAATTGCTTTCATTTTTTACTGCACATTCATTGTCATGCTGATACTTTCAGCAACTACACTCAGTCTCTATATTGCTTCCATGATGTGCTGCTCCATCTGACAGAGTGAGCTGGTTTTTCACAGTGCAGTTCAAAAAATCCTCACATGCTGAATGAATAAGATGATGACATTTATAAAGAGAAGTATCAGAATGCTTTTCCTCTGCCTGTGGTCTTGTTACAGTCACTTGTTCCCCACCCTTGATGCTCCTACACTATCTTCACCCTCCTGTATAAAGTACCCAGTTCTACTCAGCATGTTCCCCCAACACAAAAAGCACGCAACAACACACAATATACAGTCGCAATCCATAAAAACACATCAAACACTGCACTTTCATGAGAACTGCAAATCCTGTCAATAAACCTCCCCACATGTGACCTACCGTCACAGCTCAGCGATGTGAAATGAGGCACAAGGTGTATGGAAAGAAATAAGGAAAAGGAAAAGCAAGAGGGAAAGCAACATTAGGCTATGGGAATTTTTAGATTTTTGCAGCATTGTTGATGAGGTACCCACTTTCCTGGGACATCATACTAAGGCACTGATCCCAATGGCCACACAGTCTAAGGTGTATGTCTGTGGCCACTCACTTGCTGGGACCGTGGGTTTGAATCACACCAGGGGCATGAATGCCTGTGTCTTAGGAGTGTTGTGTGTTGTCAGATACAGATCTCTGCATTGGGCTGACCACTCATCCAGAGGAGTCCTATTGAGTGTGGTGTGTTTGAATGTGATTGTGAAGCCTTGATAATGATGAGACCATGGCCCACTAGGGGCTGTTGCACCATGGGAAAAAAAAAATCATACTAAGTCAGTGGGTAATTTTTCCTGACCTCAAGACAACATACTTGTCTCATCTTCAACAGCTGATATTTCCAATAAGAATGCCAAAGAACAGGTAGATGAATGAACATGTACGGTTATTGTAGCCAGTGACTGGGTGAATAGAAAAGTTACAGGGACAATAAGACAAGACAATACAGAACAGATGGCATATAGAAGAGAAGGAATGATAGCAAGTGACAGGAAAGAGCCTCCACCACTAGAGTGGCTCAAACCAAGCAGTATGTGAGATCACTTACTACACAGTGCCTTATGTCAGGCAACAGAACCATCTTCATGGATACATACATACACAAACAACTATCTTCCTGCATATATATATACACACACACACGGACACCTAAAATGGGCTCAGACTGGAATCATCCCATGAGGTAAGGTGAAGTGTGGAGGGCAAGGGCAGTAGCGCTGGTGGGTACTACGATACAGCCAGTAAGGTAGTAGGCGCGGGGAGGGGGAGTCAGCCAATCACTAATTACACTATCCCAATATATTCGTGCATCCACCTGTTCTATGGTGTTCTTCGACATTTCAACTCTGTCAGTAACTGATTACCCAGTACTGCAGTGTCATGTCCCAGAAGAATAAATACCTCAACATCAGGCTGGTTAAAAATCTGATGAGATCAGGTGGTCTCAAGAAACAACACCAGATCCTCACTCAGAAGGTTCTGAGTTCAGTCCTCTCTCACATTTTATCTGCACTTATGATAATACTTTTATAATATAAAAGATACGAGTAACCCCCACCCCTCAACCGACAGGTCAGAACAATGCTAAGCTGTAAGGCCCCTTTGCTATCCTATGAGTGCCCCACACCCAAAAATGATTCTATTGGTGAGCACAGGCCACATCGATCAACACAGGCCATAACTAAAGACACCAGACAAACAATGTGATAATGTCTCTCAACAAAATATACTAACCAGAATGCATATCAAAGTCTGGGTAAACAGTAAAAACATCTTGGACTGCAATATCTGCCACTGGACTGTCAAAGTGCAATTCACATGTAAAGGGAAATGATGCAGCGTGGTACTCAACAGGACAAGTTCCATTTCTGGATATCAGGTTGCCAGTCTTGCCCTTGTCCTTTGCATTTCCCAGAATAATTGGCACTCTGAACTTGGGTTTCTGATCAGAATTGATCACGGTGTTGTCTGAGGGCTCCAGAATTCTTATCTATAAGCAAAGCAATAGCAAGTATAATGCACAGAACCAGACATGAAAAGACTGTTCACACTTATTTTGAAAACCTTTGCCTCATAACAATACTGACAATAAATCACACTGCATACCTTGCAGCACAAATTAAATTTGTGACTATTTGCATCTAATGTTTAAAAAATTCTAGTCACTCATATAAATGGAATAATTAGGTGGCTCCATCAGTACAATCAACAGCTGTTATTAATTCATGTAACTATGAATCAATGATGGCAAAACATGCACAGGACTTCCCAATCAGCCAAATAACAAACTCTATTGTGCAGGGTCATCATGGTAAAGTTTACAGTCATTCAAATGCACATAAAATTCCTTGCCTTTTATTGAAACAGAAAAAATTCACACTAATTTGTAAAACAGGGACTTCACCATAAACATAACAACTTACTACAGCACATACTATAGAGTTAAGAATGATGACATAACATGTTCTGGCCTTACATATGTGCTGTCATCAGTTCATTAATGTATCAAAGAACACACAGAAACACTTTAGTTTTCCAAGTATAAAATTTAAAATTACAAATATAAAAGATATATTTATAAGTGATAGTTTCCTCAAGGGATTAGGACCTCATGCCTCAGAAATTACATTCATACATGGGTCTCTTCATGTTGTTACTGTCACATGTGACACATTGTGTGATTTTCAGTCTGGTGTTCAATCTTAATTGATTTATAACTACAGTAAAACCCACTTAAAATGCTTCTGCAAAAAATTCAATAAATTAGGCCTATTAAGAGAGAATTCTCAAAAGTGTAAGCCAGCAAAAAATATTATTTTGTAGTTCCTGCTGAAACTGATACTCCTTTTACAAGAATGCTATACTATATAAATTCTGCATTAAATAATTCATTTCCACCATCAAACCACATTTCAAAGTTTAATCTGCTGTGGTGATTCTAACACACTCCTGAAGCAAAGACATGATTTTTTCACAAGCACACTTAGTAGATAAGGAACTGATTCTAAATACTGTAATTTGCTATTTTTACTCTTTTTTGGCCGAGTCATTCACTTACAGACTGAGTAATGTGTCTTTTATTTCAAGTCGACACAGAAATCCAAAGTTCTTAAATAATTTTATGGAAGGAAAATTTAAAGTGGTATCCACTTTGTTTACAACATCTAGATTTTCATGAAATTAGTGCAGTATATTTTCTGAGGCTGTTTTTAATGTACTAGCCATGCTGATCATGTGTTCAATAATAAATGGCTTTACAGGACAAAAACTACACAAATATGCAATTTCAAGTGAACACTAAAGGTATAAATATTTTGAAAACAGAATATTTCAAATTAAAAAAATTAAAGTAAACCAGTTACAGCCATGTGCTGTGTATATTATATCTGGTATGCCATGTAGCCCAACACAGACAGAGAGAGAGAGAGAGAGAGAGAGAGAGAGAGAGAGAGAGAGAGCGAGGGGTGCAATATACCTCCTTTCCTCCCCTCTCCTCTCTCCCTTCCAACCTTGCTATTTTTCCTCTGAACTTTAAAAATTTACACTTACTTGATCCTTCAACCTTAAACCTGGCTTGGGCTATTACTAAGCTTGTTTTTGACCAGAAGGAGGTCCCAATGGAGTCCCTGCTCTTGCAGTATTAGAAAGAAATTAGGTTTTGTGTTTGACCCACTGACAGTGCCAAACAGGTTTTACTTGCGTAGTGATTTACTGTGTTAACAAAAAGGCAGTGAGCCACTGAGTGGTCACTACTTGTACTGTAAGTAGTTCACTGCTGTATTTCCATACTACCTTCCAGTTTTATTATTATTCATTACATGCTTGTTATTTTTTACTCTCTTATATGTGCTCATTAGGGTGACTTGCACCTTCTGTTTAATTCCATGGCTTCTTTTTTGTATGGAGGAAATGAAGTCATGCGATGCTCCATTAAAGACCCGTGCTAACACATGATGTAGATTACACAATACAGTACACCCCATGACACTGCATCACAATGTGTGAAATGCTCATGTGGAAACTGATGGCAGCCCTGTCAGCATGTGATGCCATTTCCTGCCATAAGTGCCCAGAGATTAATATTTCGTCCCTAAACCAGTACTTCTGATTGGCGGGGAAAATGACATTGGAGACCAAGTATACAAACTAGGAGCATTATTTCACCACTAAATATTATGAAAAAATTGAACAAGAAATTGTCGAAGACTTTGATGCAAAAATATTCAAATGGGTGAAAAATTTGTCATGTCATGTCATAACATTCTCATGCTTCTTGGGCAACATGTCCCTTCAAGGATGGAACATATTAAAGGGCAACATATATATATTAATCATATGAGAAAAATCTTGGGACTAAATTGTTCTGACTTCTTGTGGGTGTGAACATTTCAAGTGGGTTTCACTGTAATTATTTGATCTAAAATTACTTCAGTTTCAAAGAGCCAGCTAGTGTAATGTCAATAAGGAGTGTAATGTAAGGGGAGACACAATGGAAAGTTTTACCTCATGTGAGACAAGAATAATGTTATACTCCCAATGGACAATATTATCATCTTCAACAGTGGTCACATGAATTCCGAACTCGATGAACCATCCAAAAGCTGGTGTTTTTGCCACTGTCTGCCCTCCAAAAGCTACTTTCAACATTCCAAAAGCTTCCATTCCATCTTTCCCCACTTTTAAATTTCATGCTGACATCCTGTTCTTTTAAGCCTGCCATTTTTTAGGTACGCCTAAGCGCAAACGTAACCACATGCACTTGTACTTAGCCAGACATTACTTAATAACAACAGGTGCTGCAGTCTTATTCCATGCAGTAACTGACTGAGCAGACATTACTCTATATCTCGTGGTATTAATTCATAGTAGCAGCAGTAGTGTCATCTCACAGTTGGTCGGTAGACTATGTGATCGTACCGTGTACATAATCCATCAATAAATCAATTCCACAAGCAGATATTAAAAATACAAGAGGGGTTTCATCTTACCACATCCACTGCAAGGGCCTCCAAGTCAACAAAAGTGTAAACAGATGCCAAATGGTGTTTCACCACCACATTTCCAACTGCTTGTACTTTACCAATGCCCAAAACTGGGTCCAGATTCAGGACCCTTTCATTATCTGTTTCCCATGTCCCACGTACTCCATCAACAGAAGACAAAGGCACAGTGAAGCAAACAACATCACCAACTGTCAAGCTTTGCTGTCACACAAACAAGAAAGTCAGCAATTAGACAACATAAATTTCTTACATGTCTGTGTCAAAAGCAAAAGTATGCACTTGGTTGTTCAGTTTCAGGTGTTGGACCATAATGAATCCCTTGGTACTCCAGTCTCATATGAGCCTACTATACACTCTGTGCAACAAAATTTTGTAAGTCAAAAACCAGGATTGACATAAGCACACAGCTGCCATCATAATTCCAGTTATTCATAATTTACCTGAATTTGTCTCTCCATGGCTCTTTGCCATCCACTCATTACATTTTATTTACATCCCATAGCTATTACCCAAAGACAACAATATGTCTCCTTAATTTGAAGACAAACATGGGCTAAAAATAAATTTCTGTAGCAAGTATGGTTTGAACCCAGGTATGCTAATGCTGTAAGAAGACATAATGTACATTAAGATAAGGTGTACTGCAGCTGTGTTTCAAATCTACCTGTAAGATTTTAGGTGGCAAGGGAAACTGTTCTGACAGGACAAGAGTGGTGACCCACCTAAAGATTTAGGTGCTTTTCCAGTTTTTGAGGGTCTGACAGCCAAAGCTGGGTAGCTGCAGTGATTAGTGGTCACAATTGGCACACTTTGAAAATTGATTTTGACAAGTTGCAGTGTCTATATTTTTTAAAGCAGAAGATTCAATTCTCTGTCCACTGTGGCAGTCCATGCCATAGGTAGGGAAAACTGTCTGCCCAGCAACCACAAAGCCCTGAACATGTCCAACAGCACATGTGCGAAGTGTCTACCCCCAATCATTCATAACAATTTTGCCAAAACTGAGATGTTCCCAGAACTTCTGGACAACCAATCAAAATAAGTCGGGTTCTTGTGAAAGTCATGCTGACTTCGACTACAAACATCTTAGACGTGTGTTGGTTGTAAACATACATTTATACACAAGAGGTAAAAATTATTCTGATAATTCTATAGTTGGTTAGAGATCACTGTGAATTAATAATGAGTGAACACTGCTGAATTACAGCTAACACCATTGATGGTTACACAGTAAGGATAAAGAGAAATTTTGTAAACTGATCAAATTAAATTTATCAGTACTGAAACTCTTACATTCAGTCTGTGTAGATATTTAAGTAAACCACCAAATGTTTAACCAGCAAACCACCAAACTGCAAAAGGCAAATCTAAAAACAAGTACGCAATCAAGGAAAGCAACATGAAGAAGGGAGAAATGTTTGGATACATAAACTCCATTACTTTACTAAAACTTGTGATTTCGTTCAGCAACACAGCAAAAATGACTAAAACAACCACATTCACTCATAGCTAACTGGATAAGGCAGGGAACTAGTACCCCTTGGAGATCAAACACACTAGTTTGAGTCTTGATATCAGCATAGGTTTTTTCTTTTCACATTTTTATTAACACAAATTCAAATTTAAACTGTTCAGTTCCATTGTTTAACAATATATTTCAAAAGTTATTTGTGCTGCACTGGTAAGGTTAGAAATGTGAATGAAGCAGATATTTCTGTTTTTTTTTTTTAAATTGCTATTCTGAATTAGAGTCTGTGATTGAAATGTGACAGTAAACAAACACCAATATTTGCAGAATATACGAACTATAGAAACATTTTATTTCTTCAAGTATAGGCCTATCTCTTATTGTTCAAAATACAAGTTAGTACATTAGACCTTAAAAGGGCTGTTGTTAAGGCCTGTAATCTTTAAAATGATATCCAAATCCCTGAGCTTCTACCACAGATCAGATTAAACTTTCTGTGAACTCAATTATGGAATGAACATACCAATAAAACGAAGCAACTTCATCCCAAGTGTTTGACACAAGGGTCAAGAAGAGCATCACAATTTTTTAGATGGATGACAGTTCAGGTTTCCTATGGTTTTCTTCACCCCATTCCACATAACCTCCATCCTATTTAGCACTCTCGCTGGCCACTCAATGAGATCACCTGACATGCAGCAATTGCCATTTTTGAACCACATTAGAATTGTGATAGTTTTGTTGAGGTAAATGTATATTGGTTAGATCTTATGATGATCCACACTGCTCTGACCAAATTCTAGGCAGTATATTTTATGTTTAATGGAAATCAGATCCTCCCCCACTGAAGATATTCCTTGTTTGATGTAGTGGTGGGGTTTGTGTGGTCAAGGAATCCTGACAGCTATGCCAAAGGTAACACACCTATTGGTAGGCCACCCCATTTGGGACAGGACAAAGGTGATGACCCAGATTAAAAGGGATACCCTGGTCCGCCAGGTTGGGGGTTGGGCGTGGAGCTGGTGACCCCACCTCCTAAAAATGTTGTCACGCAATCTCAAACAGATTAAGCTGGGCAATTATTTGGACAAACACAAGGTAAGTAAATGATAACAGTCAGAAGATTTGTTTGTAAACACTTGGAATATATTATCCTTGCAGAAGGCACGAGTACTTAAACTCCTATTAGAGCAGCTGGATAAGTAGAAAGCAGGGATTATAGCACTGCAAGAGATACATTGGACCAGAGTAGGAATTTTACAGAAAAGGGACTGAACATTCTTTTATAATGGTCATAAAAGTCAGCATATATTGGGCACATGTTTTGCTGTTAAAAAGCACATTAAACATCTTATTGTAGGATACCAAGGATTAATTCCTCATATCGCAACACTCAGGTTGAAAGGTACATTCTTTAATCACAATTCTATTAAGGCTCACTCATTGACAGATGTTGAAAGTCCACCTTATGACATTAAACTCATTAGGTGATCTGAAGGCCAAATTAGGTAGCAGAATTTTACTCCCCTCCTACAGGGAAAAATAGCCTCTGTGAAGTGACTAATGATAATGGAAATGGCTTGATTCATTCTGTACTGTCTTTTAGTATGATAGTAGGCAGCACAATATTCAAGCATGAGAATATTCATAAAAGGACCTGGTCAACAACTGATAGGCTTTCATGAACTCAAATTGATCATGTGCTGATTGCTACTTGACATATGTCAAATTTAGTGGATGTTACATGCAGAGGAGCCAAAACTGATTCTGATCATTATTTTGTAATAGCAAGATTAAGAATGCAAATATCTATTTAAAAAAAAGGCTACAGGTAAATGCCAGGAGAAATACGATATATCTAATTACGGATGCCTCAGATGGCTGATTGCTGCTCTCGAAAGCACTGAGTGTCTCCACCAGATACCTATTCTCATAAGGGTACTGTGAATGAATGGGAAAATTGAAGAGGAGCAATTATCCATGCAGCAGATGAGGTCCTATAATCCTGGAGCCAAGGAAATCCATGTTTGAAGATGACTGCCAAAGGGTAACAGCAGAAAAAAATACAGCATATAAATGAATGCACCAAAAAGTCACACTTGAAATGCAGTGAAGAATTATCAAAAGAAGAGAAAGACTTAAGTTACATAAGAGAAAAGGTTGAGCATTTTACAGAATTTTTGGATGGTTTCATGATATATGAGACAGATACCAGAAGTGAAGGGTTCATAGTGAGTACTGAAGAGATGGATATGGATAATCTTATTCAGTTGGAAATAAATACTGCTATTGCAAAGCTAAAAAAAATAAAGTTCCAGGAAGTTACAGTATTCCAGTAAAGTTATTAAAGTTTGAAGGAGCTGAACTGAGTGAAAGGATTTATAAAATAATAAGCTAGATATAAAGTAGGAAGAGTTGCCAGATGAATGGGACATTGAAGTAGTGTGTTTGTTACATAACAAGGGTTACCTATTGGTATATAACAATTATAGAGGGGTAATGCTGTTTAATATTGTCTATAAAGTATTGTAAAATATTTAGTTTAATTATCGTTTCCTATACACAGAAAAGATAATAGGGAACTACCAGTGTAGAGTTTGGCCTGATAGATCCATAGCAAGCAAAATTTTTACAATTAAGTAGATTCTGGAGAACATAAAAGAATGTAAAATTAGTTTACAGCATCTTTTATTGATTTTTAAGCTGCTTATGACACTTTAAAAAGAGAAAAACTGTATGTTGCTACAAAAGATGTTGGATTCTCCAGAAAACTTATAAAAATGGTACAACTTACAATGAAAAATTCAGCATGCTTCATAACAGTCCAATTGAGTCTTTCTGCATGATTTGGAACAATGAATGGGCTGGGACTGGGTGATGCGTTAGCATGTTTGATATTTAATGTGGAAGATGAAAAGTTACAGGGGATTCAGGAATTCAAAGAAGAGGAACCACCTTTTAGAAACTGGTAAAACTCATTGCACATGCCAATGATTTGAAGACAGTAGTGGATCTTAGAGAAGTTTTCCTATCCCTGGTTCAGGTGTGAGAAGATATGAGCTGTGTATAAGACCAAATATATGGTCACTGGGAAGAATACAATCTCATCTTGCACAATTTCTATAGAGTATTTTAACATCCATAAAATGGAAAGCTTTGTCTATTTGGGGACAATGGTGAACTCTGATGGTGGTGTTGTGATAAAGATACAAGCGAGAAAAGGGGCAGTGAACAAATGCTACTTTGGCTTAATGAAGCATCTTATGTCAAAACTCTTGTCCCATAAAGTTAAATGCCTCATTTATAAAACATTAATTAGACCAGTGCTTACAGATGGCTCCAAGACTTGGTCTATAGGTAAACTAGGTGAGCATCTTCTTAGATCCTTGGAGAGGAAAGTTCTATGGAAAATATTGGGGCCCAATACTTGAAAATGGATGTTGGAGGAAATGCTAAAACTGTGAAATATATAAGCTTCATGATGAATAGGTTGTCATGAATTTTAATAAGCTTGGTAGACTTAGATGGGTTGGACAAGTGATGAGGATGGAATAAAGTGGTCCTGCAAAGAAAGTCCTTCACACTGAAGCAGGAGAAAATGGATACAGAAAAAGAGGTAAACCAAAACTGAGGTGGTGTGATGAGTTAGAGGAGGACATCATACAGGTAGGGTGCAGAAATTGGAGAATTAATGCGCAATCAAGAGCAAAGAGGTGGAAGCTCATTTAAGAGGTCAAGTTCCACCTAGGGATGTAGTAACAATGGACAAAGGTAATCAGGTCCTTCTTCATGACATGTCATAGCCTGAGACCAGGTTCTTTAAATCTCAAAACAGCTGTACATGTTTCTGCCCAGGAAAATTAGAAGCAGCCTTGCACAGACAAAAGGATTCCTTTGAGCTTCAACTACTACAGCAACATCATGAGCTGGGATGGATTTGCACTATAACCCAGTTACTCAGCACCTTCCAACTTGCACATTCATATCATATTTCCATAGCCACTTTTGGATACCAAACCATACCAATCACCCACAGCACTTGCAATTAATCTACTGCCTTCATTAAGAGTGAAGACATACTCATGAATACAGCCATCATAAGAATGCAGTAACAAGCATGAAGAAGGAACTGTATGTGCTTCCTATAACACGTGTACCAGAGCACATACATAGCCACATGTGAATACCATGCTCCATATTATGGGGAGTAAGTTACTACTGCACTTTCCAACATAAACAAAAAAGAGGAGCTGCATTCAGGATAACCATCACGCCTATGATACCCAGTGCATACACAACAAGTGTGAAACTAAACTGAGTCCATACCAAGACGATGCAATCCGTGTTTGCAGCTCAAAACTTTAGACACATTACAGATGGCAGCCTTTGAAAACAGCTCTTTAAAGGGCTAATGTACTAATTAATACCTTGTGTCCTATACTTCCAAGAATCAATACGCTTGTAAAATAGGTATACTTTGCACATAAAGTTGTTCATCTACACTCACATTCACACAAGGACCCTATACATAAGAATTCCAGCAAGTAAATCATGGAAAGCTAAGGTAAAGCAATCCCCATACAGGCCTAGAGAGGCCCTAGGGGTTCCAGGATGGTGAGGTTCCCAGACTTCCAGACAGTCAACACATGAAGGTGGTAAGGTTGTCAGCCCTATACACCAGCTGCCTTTACCCTCCAAGAAATATTCTTGGTACTCATTTCTGTTAGAGGCTGAGGCGACCCCAGGGCCATAGTGAGGCCAGAAGGATTAAGTCAATGAAAAATTCCAATGACACCATCAGGAAAAGAACCCACAACCTTCCAGCTTGTAGCACAGTTCCTCAACCATGCCAGCATGTGCACCTTCATCCCTGGATAGAGAGCATAAATTCTGAATGACTGGAATTACAACAGCAGCTGTACGGCTAAAACACTTCTGGGTTGGAACTTAGAAAAGTTAAAGCTTCTGACGTTTAGAAATCTTCAAGCATCTGATTTTTGTTACACTGAGTGTACCTGTCCTTGACGATAGCGAAGTATACAGCAATGGTGGGTGGGTAACTACAAACACCGAAATTCTTACAGAATGACCTGCTGTGGCATCATTTTTCACCCACAAACTACAAAAGGGCTGAATCCACACCCTGTTTGAGAAGCTGGCATCTAATTTCCTGTGTTATGGCACAGCCTTATGAATTTTCTTGTTGCACAGTGAAAATTCTTGCTTTTAAAAGTCAACAGTCATTGGCCTGCACAGGAAACTCCCTACCTTATATGAACCTACAGGTTCACTAAACACTAACCACAGAACCCTAGTGTTTCAACAAATGCCAGTGTTAACCTCCCTGTTCCTCATTTCTCTTTCTGTATGCCAGATGTTGAAGAAGATTAATTCTCCCTGTACCCCTGTGATAGTACATCCCCAGGCATGACAGGAATTGGCTATTATTATTAATGTGTATAATAACCAAAATTAGATTCCTGCATTAAATAAAACTCTTAACCTTATGCAATCACAGCTGTTCCCTCATTTATGAGAATATTAAGATTATTTATGCAAAACTGTCAGTATGGCATATTATTACCTAAGTTCCAGATGCACTTTCCAACATAAACAAAAAAGAGGAGCTGCATTCAGGATAACCATCATGCCTATGATACCCAGTGCATACACAACAAGTGTGAAACTAAACTCAGTCCATAAATAATAATTCAAAATGTTGAGTGTAAGGAGTGCATAAGAGAGTGTTTGTTTCCTAGGACAGAGTGTGCCCACACTCATATCTCACAAGCATACAGGACAATGTCTAAGGACTTTTGACAAAGAATAACCAAAATTAGATTCCTGCATTAAATAAAACTCTTAACCTTATGCAATCTCAGCTGTTCCCTCATTTATGAGAATATTAAGATTATTTCTGCAAAACTGTCAGTATAGCATATAATTACCTAACACCAGAAAAATGCTTGACTGAACTAGCACTTCAGTAACCTGTCTTTTCTGGACCATGAGTGCAGTCTTATGAGATACGATGCCTTACATTGTGTAAATGTGTACTGTTTCTCAGAAACCTGCTGCCTCCATCTTACCCTCAGGGTTGAGGCAGCATGATCTCCAAAACAAAGACACCCATCTGCCAAACTACATGGTGTCACATCCCACAAAGCCATTACATTAATATTCACCACTGTAAGAAATTTAAATTTCATTAGCCACTTCAGTCTCTAAGAGTCCCAAAAAATTAAAAAAAACAGAGGACTACCACTCACAGAATGCAGCAACTGCTTTGCGTGTTCAGGAAATATGATGTTTCTGACAGTCAGTTTCACGTAGTCTGCTGCATGCTGTGGGGTGAGGTCATCCCAAACCTTCAGCATGGTCTGTCCTTCATTCATAAGGTTCACTATGAATGAGTTGTTCACTTCCCCACTCCTCAGCTGGGCAAGATCAAACCTGTTTGTCCTCAGTTTGATATTGGATTTTGTTGCAGTGAACGGAGAACCACAGTTGTCATGGTAACTCACAGTGAACTCTATTTCAAAGCCTTGTGGTATATAGTCCAGTGACTCCACATCCCCCACATGCACCTTCTTCTGGGCTGTCAGCATTATATACAAGACTTCCTTCACCTGTCCAAAACATGAACATTACACATGTCAGATTCAGAATCCTCTGTTGAATGTTGTTAGTTCTGTTCCTATATTATGTCAAACATAATTTAATATTGACTTAGAACTTCTTCAGTGAACAGCAAACACTTCATTATAAACACAGAGAATAAACTTATGCCACATACATCTGCCATGGCAAAGTACATGGCCATTAAACATTCCCCGTTACATCATTTCTCCAATACTTCCACCACTCTCAGCCACAGTGCTGTTAACACTACTTAGCAGTGCAAAATACTATGCCATTGCTCCTATAAACAGCTGCCTTGTGCCACTCACTGCCCACAATGTGCCACTGCCATCTCCAGAGAAACTTAAGAAGTTGTGTTCGACTCATAATGTGTTAAATTACATCATAAACATGATGCCCTGTGACAATGTATCAAACATGGTGGCTATTCCCCTCTCTACTTACAAAGAGCAAAGCTCCCTATTTGAATACAGGCTTTTATGAAAGCACTGTTAATGTAGCTTTCAATTACTTTGGAGTGTAGGCATCCTATTCTTGTCATGTTTCAACACATCCTAGTATCTTCTAGCATGTCCCTTCAATCTTACTTCAGGTTTCTTTCATGCATGTTACAGTATATCTGGGTCATACTACAATATACGTATAACCTCTTTACCTTGGTGGGTGAAGGTGAACTAAGTGAAGGTGCTAGAATGGGACCAGTGTTTTACATTTCATATTCACCATTATAAAACCAATTCAAATAAAAGTTGTGGATATTAATGAGAGCTATATATTGTGCCATGTACCATTTTCTAAGCAATCAGTAGTTTAAGAGAAGAAACTGCTAATGTTCAGTTTAAGATTCTGGTAAATCATGGACTTGGACTTATACATGTCAACTACAAGTGTGAACTCACAACACCAAATTTCACTACCATCCATTCTGGAGGTTCAGAAATGAAATTTTCAGAAAAACATAGCCAGACTTGACCTTCTTATCTGCATTCATGTCATGCATATAATACACAAAAATGCCTGCCTTTAACAGGGTCATCCAAAGGCTCACCTTTAGCCAAGAGGAAGAGGAGGCTTTTCCTTTTTCTTGGGGTGTAAAAATGAGAGATAATTCTGAGATCAAGTGAGATATATACAGTGGAGATGAAGATGGAAATGGTGAAAACAGAAATAAGATCACTCACATGCACATATGCTATTAGTGGTGGAATATCTTAGATCTGGAATCACCTTCCACTTATGCACATAACAGAGCTATGTGGGAATCTTGTGCTATACTACTTTTTGACAAAGAGATGATAAACAGAATCTCCACAAAGTCCTTGCTTAAAGGTCCTCCCTGAATCATCTGAAACCAGTGTTCAGGGTTCCCATCAACTGCATCTGGAAAAACACAACTCACCTCCACACCGACACTGAGTATCTGCTTAATTCCAAACTCTTCTCTTGCTGTCACCATAATCACAGATCTTCCCAGTTGACTGTGAGACCTCACAAGCCCAGATGGCTCCACTGTCAAGAAATGGTCAATATCTGTCAATGCTTGACTCACAGTCTGATTGTCAGAAATGCTGTCTACTGGCAAAAGTCTTCTGCCTAAAATGTACGTAATTTCTCTGGCCAAACCATCTCGGTTGGTTTTTAACTGCACTTCTGAGTTAGGAGCCAAGAGAAGAAGTGGAGACCGCTGAGTTAGAGAGTATGGTGGATGTACCAGGAGAAGCTCCTCAAACACTTCAATCTCCAGTGAATCATGAAAGTTTGGTACATCAACTTTACCACCCATCTCTGGAGGAAGGTACACATCCATTCGAACAAAGGTGCGACCAGGAGACAAAGCAAAGAACCGCATTGACACCATATCTTCCTCAGCTATAATCAGACCAAAATCTTCAAATACATGCTTCACCATGCCAACCTCCCTTGCTGACACACTCCAAGAAAACCTTAAGGCTGGATACACAGATCCAATGACAATTGGAGACAACACATCAGGTATGCCTTCTGCCCACACTGGCATGACAGTACCAGACTTCATTCTTGTCAAAGGAGTACGAATCTTTATTCCCTGCACCTGAATCACATGTACATCAATTGAGTCCTGGGAATACACAACTCTCTGTCCGGTGACCTTGCTGACACCCACAGCTTTGCCAGTTATCACTGAAGCACCCAGTTTATTGCCTATCACCACTCCTGAGGCATCAACACTTGCTATATTAGCAGATGTGACAGTGTATTCAACATTTGCATCTGGCTGAGGCCCACCACGACTTGTGATCTGAAACTTAGAGCCCATTATCAATGTCATGTTGCGTGGAAACAGCCGTAGAGGCGGAAAAACTTGAACGAATGCACGATGACTCTGGATCTCTCTCTTTCCTCTACCACATACAAACTTCAGAGCCGTCTCACCAAGTTCGACTCCTGTCACAGTGTATCGTATCTCTCCCAAGGCAAATGGTGCCTTCTTGTCATGTGGCTGCAATTTCACACTTATTATCCCAGAGTCTGGCACAGGTCTCAGATCTAAGTATTCTGTGCTTGGAACAGGGAGCAGGTTGTCCATGGTATCATAAAGACGAACTATGGCAGAAATATACTGCCCTTGCTCTACTCTTTCTGGAATGTCCACTTTTATACTACCAACACCCAAAACCTGTATTTCAGCAATAGCAGGTTTGGATACCAGACACAAGTCAATGACTGCAACCTTCAATAGACCATCAAGCTTTGGAATCACTTCCAGAACTTTTGTACTCTCCATGTAGTTGACATCTGCCATTTCCTCTGAACTGAGCACAAATTCATAGTAGCCTGAGCCCTGACTCACTTGAAGATTAACTGTGTTCCGTGGATGATTAAAAACCGATGTACGGTTTGGAGTTATATTGGTGTCGTTCACAAGTATCAGACTCAGTGTAGCCATAATTTCTGGTGTAACAACATAACCCCTCTCATTGGTAATTCCGAAAGGCGGATCTTCAGGGACAATATCCATGAGTGCCAACATGTGTGTCTGATATGCCACAGCTGCTACTGTGACTTCCAGCACTCCAGTTCTGGCTTTTGGTTTCAGCACTTGATAATATTTGTAAGGAACAGTAATGTCTTTCTCTTTAATATTTTCTGCAAGAACTCTCCCTTTTTCCTGTACAGTTCCAAGGGAGGGATGGGACAGTTTCCAGTCAAACAACAGGCTTGTTATGTTATCAAACACACGCCCACCCTCATCCTTCACTGTCACAAGCAGCTCCACCGGTTTGTAGCTCTGTGTCACCACTTTTTCTGAATTCAGACTCAAGGGACAGGAAGATATATCAGATGTCTTGAGTTCAGAGGTCAAACTGATGTAACGTGGCTTAGCACATCGAACCTTGAGGGTGGCAGTGGCTACTGATTTCTTGCAATGGGCTGCTGGTGGTTTATTGGTAACATGCAACGTCACATCCACCTCACCTAGCTCTCTACACAAAACCCTGTATATGTAGACATCAGGGTGGTCAGATGTCTTGACTTGTAACTCTTCTATTTCAATAACCTGTTTGTCTCCCTCAATCATTATTTGATGCATGTGTTCAGAGAACCGGCCAATCCAAGGACGAGGACCTCCAGAAAACACTACTTCTCTTGAGGTTCCAACTGCCAGAACAGTTTCTCCTGAGACAGGATGCGTGACTGTGAGTGATCTGTATGCACCAATGAGAGCATGGTCTACCATGGTGTGTCCATTGTAAGTGTAGGAAACAGACACTTTTGAAGTTCCCACAGTATGCCCAGTGATAGCAAATGTGGTGCAAGAAATACCAACAGGTGTACCTTTCAAAGACAAATGTTCAAAATTATCATTTGAGGTTTTGATTACGAAAGGAAGGTCATCACAGTGTGTGAATGCAATCCTGGCACTGGCAGAGTGTGGCTTCCCATCAGGCCAATCCGCAAACATAGCCACATATAGGTATATTGGGGTTCCTATTTCAGCTTCCAGCATATACTCTACTATTTGAAGGTGGCTGGCTCGTAAGACATACACACTGGCTAGATCTCGATTGTATTGATTGCGAGTCATTGCAGCAGAAATCTCTGCCTGGCCCAGTGCCTGTGTTTTCACAGAACCAGTCTGTGTCACCACTGCAACTGTTGTGTTGTAGCTGCTCCAAATGAAGTTCCCATCACCACCAGATGCTTTTAAAGTCACTTCATATCTAAAATGAGAAGAGAAACATGAATAGGATTTGGTGCAGAAACCTGAAGGAAAGAAACCACTGTGACCACCTAAGCACAGATGGAGATATTAAAAAGGATCTTAAAGAAACAGAAAGGCAAGGGATGAATTTGAATCATCTTACTCAGAACAGGGACAAGGAGAAAACCCTTGTGAACACAGTGAATCCATAAATTGAAGGATATTTCCTGACTAGTATGCACGTGTGCACATGCACACACACACACACACACACACACACACACATGCACATAATTACACCTTCCATGGATCGGAATTTAGTTGAGATGACAGCAGTATACAGCATAAGTGAACTTTTAAAGAGAACATAAACCACTACATAAATCAAAATGGTAACATGAGGAGAGGCATGTAACATTTGTGAAAGACAAAGTGCTTCTATACTTTTAGAAGAAACTGACTCAGAAAACAGAGCAAGATGTATTAGCAGATCCAGTTTTCTTGATACCTAAGCCCCTAACACTGCATATAGCTGCAGACAGCATGGTCCAGCCAATGCTGGGCCCCCATACAAATGACAAGGTATCATCATACCAATACCAAAAACATTTACTTTTTTGGGAATACTTTGTCTATCACAAGGTAAAGCTGGGTCCCATTATCAGCTCACCATGACAGTCAATAAAGCAATACAGACTGCACACACAAAATTATGAGGCTACGAGGCCTGATCAAAAAGTATCCAAACTGAGTTTGTGTAGTACCTTACATCACGCTGCCAAAGGACTTTTCTGTGTGTCTGGACATGTTCCTGCACCTTTTATCTACTCCTTGCTGTATCCACCCTCCTTAAAATGTGCCCAACAAACTCCAAGTCACTGTCAAGATTCTTCCTGTTACAAATGGCCCTGTACTAAGCCATGAGAACTGTTTGTTCGACAGATGGTGATGTGATCCAACATTTAAGTAAAGATTGGTATGGGTTGGTTTCCATTAGAGCTTAGGTGCTAAGACATCCATCAGGTCTCCTGTAAATATTAGTGTAGAGAAAAAGAAGGTGGTTGTCTTTCTCATTCTTCATAGTGAACTGTGTTCTCTCATGAAGACTATTCAGATGTTTAAGGAACCTTTGCAGTTTCTTTGGTCCATGTGACAGTATGATGAAGGTACCATCTAATTATACAATATAAACCGAGATGCACATCTGATAGATTAATATTTTAATTTTTAATTTTGATGTCTTCTACATGTTTTGAATCTGAGGGTTCATCTTCAGGAAGACAGCTGTATCTGCAGTTATGGTATGGAAACGTACCACACCATAACTGCATATACAACCATCTTCCAGAAGATGAACCCTCGGGTTCAAAACATGTAGAAGACATCAAAAATTAAAAATTAAAATATTCATTTACAAAATGTGCATTTCATTGGCTTATATTGTACAATTATATTACAATACATTGTGCAAAAAACGTACCATCTACATAGCGGAACCAACACAGACACTTGTAGGCAGACTGTTGTAATGCTCTTCCCTTGAAGCCTTCCATGAAAAAGTTAGCTAGAAGAGGATCTAATGGTGATCCCGTAGCTACTATATTGGTCTGTTTATTAAACTGTCCATCAAATCTGAAATATGTTGAAAAAGTTCCAGGATCTTATCTTCAAAATGCTGACTCAGATCGTCATGGTCTCCTTGACAGGGACACCACAATGGAACACACTATTAAATCCTGCAGTCTGATTCACAGGAAGTCCAAGGTCGAAAAAAGACAGTCGTGTTCTATGTGGTGTTTTGAGCGTCCAACAAGGGGTGCAAGTGTGGTGCCTGCCAAATGCTCAGATAACTGATAGGTTGGGGCTCAAACAATGTTAACAATGGGCCTCAGGGGAAATTCCTTGTTAAGAATGTTTATGCATCTGTGAAGTCTTGTGGAAGTAGTTGGTTGCTAGTTTTTTGAGGTAATGAGAAATTTCTAGCACCGTGCCGGTGAAAGCCTGAAATCTCATAATAAAAAGCATCTTCACCACCACGAAAGAAAGCCCAACCTCTTCCATGGAAGACAAAGGTGATGCTTATTGTTTTTTCTGATCAAGATGGTGGTGTTGTGCACCATAAATACACTCCACGAGGCCAAACTGCAAACCACAAATTTTATTTCGAAGTACTAAGATGTCTCTGTGATGCAGTTTGCCATAAATGACCAAGAAAATGGCAGTCTGCTGCACAGTAAATTCATCATGACAATGCACTGGTACATTCAACCAACTTGTGCAACAATTCTTAGACAAACACACATTCCACATGTGTGTAAAGTCCTCTAATCCCCACACATGGCCCCATGTGAATTTTCCCTCTTCTCCAAATTAATAAGACAGGCAATGTACATACAACATAAAACTGAGGCATGTTTGTACAAACACTGTACAGTATTAAAGAAATAAGCACTACATATTCCAAGTCTGAATCCAGCATGCAATGCAAATGCACCATACTGTCATCTGTGGCCTGCCTGGCTCTACAAAATTTTTCCACATAATCTCAAAACCTGCATGATTCCTCACCCCCCCCCCCCCCCCCCCCCCCCCCCCCCCCACAAAAAAACA
>Ga0123357_10001301_pt1 | contig 26337 bp, 24 predicted proteins | sample TergutEmb28metaG_FD_89873 | JGI IMG/M metagenome (GOLD analysis project Ga0123357, IMG submission 89873) | Embiratermes neotenicus P4 segment gut microbial communities from Petit-Saut dam, French Guiana - Emb289 P4 | ecosystem: Host-associated > Arthropoda: Insects > Digestive system > Gut ...
ACCCTTGGCCGGAGAGACGCTTTGCGACCCGTTGACCCGAGGTGGGAGCCCGGTGCGGGAAATCCGCTCGCCGGGTTCTGTCCGGGGGGCGGCCCGAAAGGGCCGTCCCTACCGGGACCACCTACTGAGGTGGGTCGCGAGCTGTCTCTGACGCGCGAGCGCATCCGCCAGATCGAGCGCGGGGCTCTCGACAAGCTGCGCGCGCGGTCCGAGCGCGTGCAACTTCGAAGTTACCTCGAATCCTACGGAGTGCATGATGCACCCGTGCAGTTCGTTCACGTCGCCGTCGCCGTCAACGAGATGACGCACACGATGGCTTCCTCAAGGCGTTGCTCGCGCCCGGCGCTTCGGTATCTTTGGTGCGACGCGCGCAGGAAGGGCCGCTGCGGCCCTGACGAGCACGAGGCCAAGAAGCCGTGGCGGATGGGGCACCTTAAAAGCTGCGCGCGCGGTCCGAGCGCGTGCAACTTCGAAGTTACCTCGAGTCGTAACCGCGTTATCAAACGCGTTTACGTGTGACACGTTTGCAGCTTGTGTGTCGTTCGCGCTTGAGTCATCTTGAGCGTCTGTGCCGGGCGCGCGGCGTGGAGGGGATGGCGCGATGAGCAGCCTCGGGTGGAGCCGCCTCCAATTCGGTTTCACGATTACCTATCATTATCTGTTTCCGCAGCTCACGATGGGGCTCGCGCTCTTGATGGTCGTCTTCAAAGCGATCGCGCTGCGGAAAAAGAGCCCTGTCTTCGATGATCTCGCGCGTTTTTGGGGGCGCGTGTTCGCCATCAACTTTGGTGTTGGCGTTGTCACGGGGATCCCGATGGAGTTCCAGTTCGGCACGAACTGGGCGCGCTTCTCGAATTACTCGGGTGGCGTCATCGGTCTCACCCTCGCCATGGAAGGCATCTTCGCTTTCTTTGCGGAGTCTGCTTTTCTCGGTCTCTTTCTCTTTGGTGAGAAGCGCATGGGACCGCGCGCGCATTTCTTTTCGGCCGTGATGGTGTTTCTCGGCTCATGGCTCTCGGGCTACTTCATCGTCACGACGAATGCGTTCATGCAGTACCCGCAAGGGCATGCCGTCGATCCTGGCGGGAGGCTCGTGCTCGTGCGTGTTGCGGACTACTTACTCAGTCCCTGGGCGCTCTGGCAGTACGCCCATACGATGAGCGCCGCGGTCGTCACCGGCGCGTTCGCGGTCATGGCCGTGGCCGCGTATTGGGCCTTGATGCATCGGCACGCTGCGCATGCGCGTGCTGCGCTGCGTGTCAGTGTTGCTCTGGCCGTCCTTTCGTGCATGGTGCAACTATTCCCAACGGGCGATCAACAGGGAAAGCTCGTTGCCCGTCACCAACCCGCGGCCCTCGCGGCGATGGAGGGAAAGTTCGATTCGAGCACGCACGCCGAGCTCGCCATCCTTGGTCAGCCCAATGTGGACGAACGCCGGCTCGAAAATCCCATTATCGTTCCGTCTATCCTTAGTTTTCTCGCGTACGGATGGTTCGGCGCCGAGGTCAAAGGCCTCGACGCATTCCCGCGCGACGAATGGCCAGATAATATCGAATTACTTTATTTTGCTTATCACGTCATGGCAGGTCTCGGAACGCTGCTCTTCGCGATTGCGGCGCTCTCCGCCGTCTTGTTGCGGAAGGATCGCCTGCTTCGCACGCGCCCCGTGCTCTGGGTGCTCATGCTCGCATTCCCATTTCCGTATATCGCAAATATCGCAGGTTGGATGACCGCGGAACTCGGGCGTCAGCCCTGGCTCGTCTACGGTCTCTTTCGCACCGTGCACGGTGAGTCACCGCGCGTCAGCGCTGGCAGTGTTGCGTTCACGACGCTCGGATATCTCGGGCTCTACGCGGCCGTGAGCATCGCGTTCCTTTTCCTCGTCGGGCGCGCCATCGCGCAAGGCCCCGCAGCCGAGGCGAGGTAGCCATGCAATCCCTTTGGTACTTCCTCCTCGCGATGATGCTCGTCGCCTATGCGGTGCTCGACGGCTTCGACTTCGGCGCCGGCATCTTGCACCTCTTCGTCGCCAAGACGGATGAAGAGCGGCGTCACGTGCTCGCCGCGATCGGTCCGGTGTGGAACGGCAACGAAGTCTGGCTCATCGCGTCCGGCGGTGTGCTCGTGTTCGCTTTCCCTGGCGCGTACGCGGCGGCCTTCAGTGGCATGTACCTTCCACTCATGATCGTTCTCTGGCTGCTGGTGCTCCGCGGCCTGTCCATCGAGTTTCGGTCGAAGGTCGAGCATCCGCTCTGGCACGCAGCGCTCGATGCGGTCTTCGCATTCTCATCGGCCGTTCTCGCGGTCGTTCTTGGCGTTGCGCTCGGCAACTTACTCCGCGGTGTTCCCATCGACGAGACCGGATATTTCCAGGTCGATCTCTTCACGAACCTAAACCCCATGAACCCCTCGCTCGGCGCGATCGATCTTTTTACGGCACTCGTCGGTCTCTTCGCGTTCGTCACGCTTGCTGCCCACGGCGCCACGTTTCTCGTCTGGAAAACTTCGGGTGCGGTTCGCGCTCGCTGTCTTGCGTTTGCTTCGCGTGCTTGGCTCGCCGTCCTCGCTCTCGCCGTGGGCGTCACCGTTGCCACCGCAGCCATGCAGCCGGAGTACTTCGTGCACTTTACACGTAGACCGTGGCTCTGGCCTCTGCCGCTCGTCGCGCTCGTCGCAGCGGTTTTCGTTCGCCGCCTGCTCGCCACCGGACGCGAAGGGCTCGCCTTCGTGGCATCCGCGGGCTTCCTCGCCGCGCTGCTCGTCGCAACGGCGGGCACGCTCTTTCCCACGATCCTCCGTTCTACGGTGGCGCCCTACTCCCTCGATGCGTACAACGCCTCGGCGCAAGCGGCTACGCTCGCCATCGGGCTCGCCGTCTGGATCCCCGCGATGGTACTGGCCATTGCCTATTTCGTTTTTCTCTATCGCTCCTTCCGCGGAAAAGTGGAAAGGATGGATCCTCCTTATTAAGGACCCCTTCCGCGTGCTCTTCGAGCAATCTACGTTTCGTTCCGTGTAGAGCGCATGCGTTTTCGCATCTTGTCGAAGATGCCGGACGCGTCGCGCAGATCAGGCGCCGCGAGCAATGCTGCCTCCGCCAGCAACATGGCTTGACGGCAAGGCAGCTCGAGCCGTACGGCGGCCGCCTGGATCTCGTTCGTTAATGCGTGCGTGTCGTCCTCGGACAGCGGAGCACAAAGCACCAGGCTGCGCCACTCTGCGAACGCGCGCCGTAATTCGGCGAGCGCCGGCGTCACGGATGCGTATCTCTCGCCGGCGAGCATTCGCTTGGGATAGCTCGCATCCAGCCGTCGATCGAATTCCGTGCAGAACGCATCGAAGTCGTCTTGGTGCGCGCGCCTCAACGGCAGGACCTTGAGGTTCGTATACAGCGCCTCGAGCAGGGGCGATCGCTCGCCATCGGCTTCGCGGATGGATCCATGCAAAGCTTCGACGGCGTCGACGGCTGCTCCCTGGAGCACGCGTACGCGTTCATTTCGCACGTTTGCGAGCTCCGGCAAAAAGAGTGCGCGCGTCATGAGATCATCGAGGCCTCGAAGCCCCTGCGCGATGCACTCGTGAGCGGACCCGAGCCACGATGCTTCACGCGCGAGCAGAGAGCGCGGAGCAAATTCTTTGGCGATGCTCTTGATCCGATGCTCGAGCAATTCGGCAGAGGCGATGAGATCGAAGGCTTCGAGCGGCGTCATGGTCCTTCGTTGTATAGTGCAAGGACACCGGCCGCGGTGATACGGTAGACCACGGCTGCGGCGCCGGCTTGTCGTTCGTCTTCCTCGCCGTCCGGTGCTTCGCCGTATTCGCCAACCGCCTCGACGAGATGAAGTGCGCAGAGCCGGCTCATGGCGTCGTACTCTTCACTTGAGAGCTCCTCGCCGGCAAGGCCGCCGTGATCTTCGTCGGAGAGCCGGACCTCACGCAGAAGAGCGAGCTCGGCGTGGGTGAGATTTTCCGTGCGGCCCCGCTCAGACGCAACTGGCATTTTTTACTCCGTAGCATCGCGGTGTGCCGCCGCGATGCTACTTTTCGCCGGTGCTTCTGGCTGGGCAAACGTTCGCTCGTTACGTGATCGAGGCACCGATCGGCGAAGGCGGCATGGGTGCGGTGTATCGCGCTTATGATGGGAAGCTCCATCGTAGAGTTGCGCTAAAGGTTTTGCACCCTAATCTCGCCATTCCGGACGCCGCGGCACGCTTCGCGCGTGAGGCTCGCGCGGCCGCGGCGCTGTCGCACCCGAACACGATCGCCATCTTCGATCTCGGTGAAATCGACGGGCGCGTCTACCTCGTGATGGAGCTCGTTGAGGGCGCGTCGCTTCGCGCGTACGTCGGCGACGCGAGCGTGCCGATCGCGAAGAGGTTGCATTGGCTCGTCGATATGGCGCGCGGAATCAGTGCAGCGCACAAAGCTGGACTCGTGCATCGCGACATCAAGCCCGCGAACGTGATGATATCGAATGAGGATATCGTCAAAGTGCTCGACTTCGGGCTCGCCAAGGCCGTCGAAGCCGCGAGTCTGAATACGGACGTCGGAATGATCGCAGGGACGCCCGGATACATGGCGCCGGAGCTCTTTACCGGTCTTGCCGCAGACGCGAAGAGCGATCAGTTCTCTTTTGGCGTCACCGCGTACGAGCTTCTCTCCGGCGGCGTGCGTCCGCCAAGCCCCATCGGAGCTCTGCCCGCGGACCCGCTGGATGCGATTGCACCTGAAGTCGGACCATCCGTTGCGCGCATCGTTGCGCGGATGTTGTCGCGTTCGCCGGACGACAGATTTCTGACAATGAACGACGTCGCGATCGCGCTCGAGCGAGAGCTCGGTCCAACGGGTGTGGCGAGCGATGACAGTGCAGTTTCGACCAAGCGTGAAGTTCCGCGAGCAAGCTCCGTGTCGGGGATCGAGTTTGCACCCACGGCCGTCGGGCCTTCGGTTCCAACGCTCGCTGCACACCTGAAGCCAAGGCAAAGATCTCCATTCGCAACTGCGGCTGCGATCATCGCAACCGTCGCCTTCAGCGCGGCTGCCGCCAAGTTCTACGTGTTCGCCGGTGACACAAGCAATCTCCCTGTGTTCGCGTCGGCACCCGAGGACGCGAGCGGACCTCTCTACCTCGACGCAGACGCAGATTTCGACGACGACACCCCCGATGCAGACGATGCGCTCTGGGAACTTCCAACGTTCGATGCCGCACTGGATCTCGATGGCGCCGACGCACCCGACGCAGGGGCGAAAGCGGATGCAAGCGCGGACGCGGATGCTGGCGGGCGCGCAGAAACGAACGCGGCAGCGGGCTCAGGCGTCTTGCCTGGCAGCTTCGAGAACCAACGCTGAGACGGCTGGTCAACACGCTCTGAGAGCGTGTTGACCAGCCGTTGCGAGCGAATCGAGGCTAGGGCGGAGCGCGAGGAGCCCACGAAAGCGTACTTATCGTACGTGCGCAGGCACCGCAGCGCCCAACCGACGAATCGATTCGCGCAGCAGGCTGTCGAACACGCTCTGAGAGTGCCGTGATTATCCTTACGGCACGATGCTCCTTCTCAAGCGCGCATACGAACCGGCTGCGCCCGGCGACGGTTTCCGGGTGCTCGTCGATCGACTCTGGCCTCGCGGGCTGAGCAAAGAAAGGGCGAAGCTCGGCGAGTGGCTGAAGGCGATTGCTCCGAGCGAAGACTTGCGCAAGTGGTTCGCACATGACGCGTCACGCTTTGATGCGTTTCGAGAGCGCTACGAACGGGAGCTTGCGGAAGGCGAGGCAAAGGCGGCTCTCGACACGCTCGCCGCGCGCGCAAAAAAAGAGACCGTGACACTCGTTTATGCCGCGCACGACGAAGAGCACAATAACGCTGTTGTCCTCGCGGCACTGATCGCTCGGCGCCGAAAACGCGCGACAGCTAAGTAATTTCTGCGACTCCGTTTGGTAGCTTCAACTCGAACGTGGTGCCCTTGCCGACGGTGCTTGTCACGCCGATGTGGCCGCCCATGGCGTCCACCAGGTGCTTGACGATCGACAGCCCCAGGCCCGTGCCGCCCATCTCACGCGAACGGCCCGCATCCACGCGGTAAAACCGCTCGAAGAGCCGCGGCAGGTGCTTGGCTTCGATGCCTGAACCATTGTCTTCCACGAGGATGCGAATGCCGCGCGGAAATGAAATCGTATCGGCGCGCACGGTCACGGTTGCACCTTCGGGGCAGTACTTCACGGCGTTGTCGACGAGGTTCGTCAGGATTTGCTCGAGTGCACGCTGATCGATCACGGCTTGCACGGACGCCTCGCAGACGACACGAAGCACGATCTTCTTCTTGTCGGCGTGTTCGCGGGCGACACCGAGCACGTGACTCGCGAAAGGCTCGAATGCAAAGCGCTGGTGGCGCAGGTGCAGCTCGCGTGATTCGATGCGCGATAGATCGAGCAAATCCTCGATGAGGTGACGCAAGCGCGCAGCGTTGCGATCGATGATCCCCAAGAAGCGCTTGGCGCCTTCGGGATCTTTCGCGAGCGCGAGCTCGAGGGTCTCGGCGGCTGACAGGATGGCTGTCACCGGAGTGCGCAACTCGTGCGAGACGTTCGCGACGAAGTCACGCCGTAGCGACTCGAGCCTGCGGATGTCGGTGACGTCGAAGAAGACGGTGAGCACTTCACTTTTTGCGCCCTCTGCCGTGTCGTTCGCTGCAGGCACGCGGCCCGTGCCGAGTTGCTTGAAGGACGAACCGCGGACCAAGAGGCGTCGCGGTTTGAGGCCGCCAAGCTCGATCTCACCCGAGGCCGTCGTCCCTCCGGAGCGTGCGCGATTGACGAGGTCCTCGAGTTCCGCGTGGTGCATGACCTCGGTGAGCGGCTGGCCGATGGCATCTGCGCGGAGCAGCAGCATCTCGCGGAGCGCCGCGTTCATCATTGCGATGTTGCCGTCCTTGTCGAGCAGGAGCACGCCTTCCTGCATACCGTTGAGGATGCGGCTGACGAGATCGCGCTCGGAGCTGAGATCATCCACGGTCACTCGTCTCGTCCTTGCGCCCCCACGGCTTCCTCGGGGTTGTCGGCGAAGCGGTAGCCCACGCCGCGCACCGTCTCGATGTAGATGCCGGCATCACCAAGCTTTTCGCGCAGCCGCTTGACGTGCGTGTCGACGGTGCGTGTCGTGATGTCTGCGTCGATACCCCAGACATCGCTGAGGAGCATGGCGCGGGTCTGCACGCGGTTTCGGCGATCGTAGAGCGTGATGAGCAGCTTGAATTCGAGCGCGGTCAACTCGAGCTCCGCGTCGTCGGCCCACACGCGGTGTGCTTCGCGATCGACGCGGAGCCGCCCGAACTGAAAGCCGCTCGCCGCTTCTTGTTCACCCTGCGCGCGCCGCAGGATGGCCTGCACACGGAGGAGAAGCTCGCGCACGCTGAACGGTTTGACGACGTAGTCGTCCGCGCCGAGCTCGAAGCCCACGACCCGATCGATCTCCTCACCCTTCGCGGTCAGCATGACGACCTGCACGTTGCGCGTGGCAGGATCCGACTTGAGGACCTTGCAGATCTTGGTGCCGGGCATGTCCGGCAACATCAGATCGAGAAGGACGAGATCAGGCTTTTTTTCCTGGGCGAGCCTGAGCCCCTCTTCGCCTTTGCCCGCAATGAAAACCTTGTGTCCCTTCTCACGAAGGTTGTAGTCGAGGATGTCCTGGATGTCGGGTTCGTCCTCGATCACCAAGATTCGCGCCATGGCCAGCGAGGTACTCTAGCCGTGCAACGAACGTGTGTCATGGTGGTGCCATCGGTGTTGAGGCCGTTTTTCCAAAGGTGCTGTACCGATCGCGACAACGTGCAACAGCGACGCTGGAGATCTTAGGTTTGCTCGAAGGCTCGTCGATCATCGTCATTGTCCCTGCCTTCGAAGAGCAGGATCACATTGCTCGTGTTCTCGAAACCATGCCGGCGTTCGTCGACATGATCGTCGTCGTCGATGACGGCAGTCGCGACGCGACGACCGAGCGCGCAGCTTGCGTGCCTCACGTGCGCACGGTGCTCGTGAAACACGAAGAGCGCCGCGGCGTCGGCGCGGCCATCGTCACCGGTTACAAGGAGGCTCTCGCGCTGACCGAGCCCGGGCGAAAAACGGATGCATTCTGCATCATGGCGGGCGACGGGCAGATGCATCCGGAGGATCTCGAAAGCGTTGCATTGCCCGTCGTTCGCGGCGAAGCCGATTATGTCAAAGGAGATCGTTTCCAATTTTGCGGCGTTCGCAGGGCCATGGGATGGTCTCGATGGATAGGTGGACAAGTGTTTTCGCGGCTGACGTCGCTCGCGATTGGTCAATCGATATCCGATAGCCAATGTGGGTATACGGCGCTTTCGCGCAACGCGGCCATGAGTCTCGACCTGTCGGGTCTTTGGCCAAGTTTCGGATATCCAAACGATATCCTTGGTCAACTTGCCGCACGCCGCTTTCGCGTTCGCGAGGTCCCCGTTGCTCCCATTTATGGCAGCGAGCAAAGCAAACTACGCCTCCGGCACCTGCCGCCGATTTTCTATCTCATTGCGCGTGCCGCCGTGCGCCGTCGTCGTGGTGGTCGCGCTTGACGCAAACCATGGACTTGCGCCGTGAATCGCGCGTGGCATTTTAATCCTTACTTGGATGGCGCACACACCGCGTTTCGTCAGGCCGTCTCCCGATCGTCCGAATGGTTTTCTGGCGGAGTTGCCTCGAAACCGGTGTCCTTTCGGAGGGGATGCCGGCGACAAATCCGCTTTTCGCAAGCGCGTCTGCCTGCAAGTGCCCCCCGAGATCGCGTGGATCGCGCCGAAGCAAGGCCCGCTGCTCACTCCGCCCACAGCTTATCGCCCGCATGTGGACACCCACCCGCAGAGGCGCGATCCCAGAAAGGACGTACGCATGTTCCCTGCCTACGACGCGCGTGCCCGCAGAGAGCGCGGCATGCTCGAAAGAGCGCAGTACGCATGGTGGGAAGGTCCAATCGCGATCGGAGCTCTGCTCATCCTTGCGCCGCCCATCGGTCTTGCTGCGGTATGGAGCAGCCAGCGCTACAGCGCGGACGCGCGCCGAGCGCTCACGATCATGACGGCCTTCACCATGAGCCTTGTCGCCGCTGTCTGCTCGATCACCCTGGCGCGGTGAGCGCGCGCTCCACGATGGTGTCCGCCCACGCAAGAGCGTGATCGAGATCGAAGAGCTCGGCGAGCTTCTCACGCGAAAGCTTCACGTCGGCGTCGTTCGCGAGATTGTCGCGGAACGTGCCGTCACCCTTCCATGCGCGCATCGCGTTGCGTTGCACGAGGACGTACGCCTCTTGGCGTGGCAGGCCCGTTTCGACGAGCGCGAGAAGCACCGCCTCCGAGAAGTAAAGTTCGGCAGCGCGATCGAGGTTCTGTTTCATGCGCTCTCGGTAGACGACGAGACCGTCCACGAGGCCGCGTGCACGTTCGAGCATGAAGGCGAGGGTGGTCGTCGTGTCGGGTGCGATCATGCGTTCGACCGATGAATGCGAGATGTCGCGTTCGTGCCAGAGAGCAACGTTCTCGAGCGCCGGGATGCACGCGGCGCGCACGACGCGCGCGAGCCCACAGAGGTTCTCGCTCAAGATCGGGTTTCGTTTATGGGGCATCGCGCTCGAGCCCTTCTGCCCAACGGTGAATGCCTCTTCGGCTTCATTGACTTCGGAGCGCTGCCAGTGGCGGACGTTCGTTGCGAGTCGCTCGATGCCTGCGGCGCAGAGTGCCATCGCGCAGAACAGTTCGGCGTGACGATCGCGCGGGACGACTTGCGTGCTCACGGTCTCGGGCCGAAGGCCGAGCGCCGAGAGGGTGCTCGCTTCAATCGCAGGCGTGACGTGTGCGTACGTGCCAACGGCACCGGCGATCTTTCCGTATGCGATGTGTTCGCGAGCCTGCGCGAGGCGTTCGCGGGCGCGGACGATCTCGGCGTGATGCCCGGCGAGGACGATGCCGAAGGTGATCGGCTCGGCAAAGATGCCGTGGCTTCGGCCGATCATCGGGGTCTTTTTGTGCTCGCGGGCGCGCTTGGCGAGCGCGGTGAGGAGCGCGTCGGCGCGCTTGAGCAACCCATCGGTTGCATCACGAAGGAGGATTGCGAAGGACGTGTCGAGCACGTCACTCGACGTCATGCCGCGATGGAGCCAGCGCGCATCTGCGCCTGCGAGCTCCTCGACATGCGTGAGGAATGCAATGACATCGTGCTTGACCGTGCGCTCGATCTGCTCGATGCGATCTGCGTCCAGCACGAGGTTTTTCGCGCGAATGCGCGCCGCGGTTCCTCGAGGAACGAGCCCCGCGCACTCCATGGCGTCGCATGCGGCGAGTTCGACGTCGAGCCAGACTTCATAGCGGTGCTCGGAAGACCAGAGAGCAGTGAAGTCGGCAGGTGTGTAGCGGAGGATCACGCGTCCGTCTTACCACTGACAATCTGGAATGTGCGGTAGATGTACGCGCCTTCGTCCAACAGAAATGTGGTGTATATTACCGGATCATGAAGCTCGCGAAGTTTGCGGCTCTTGTTGTTCTCGGTCCATTTGTTTTCGCGTGTTCGAGTAGCAGCAACAATGGTGACGACGACACCATCGATGCCAGCGACAGCGGCGGTGGAGGCACCATCGACAGTGGCAACGGCGATAGCGCCATCGATGCCAGCGACGACGGCAGCACCATCGATGCCGGCGACAGCGGGGACAACGGCGAACCCGCCGCCACGATCCACATCATCGGGCGCACCGATCCACAGGATCCGGCGGCAAGTCCACGTTTCTCGTGGTCGGGCACCCAGATCCGCACGCGATTCTCCGGCACGGGCGCGACGATCAAACTCGCGGACATGGGCAACAATTGGTTCGACGTTTCGATTGACGGCGTTCCCGCTCCGAATCCGACAATCACGACCAGCGGAGGAAGTAGCGCGCAAAGCTATGTCTTTGCGCCGCAGGGCAGCCTCGCGGACGCAGAACACGATCTCGTCATCACCAAACGCAACGAAACGAGCCAGGGTGATGTGCAGTTTCTCGGCATCACCACGCCAGAAGGCCGTGATCTCATTCCGACCACCTTGCCCTTTGCGCATCGCCTCGAGTTCGTGGGCGACTCCATCTCGGCTGGGTATGGCGTCTTCGGCCCTGGGCCGGACTGTGACCCCTCCATCAATCCCCAGGGCGAGGTCGAGAGCGAGCCGAGTGCATATCCGGCTCTGACGGCAGCGGCTCTCCATGCTTCACACCACACCATTGCTTATTCCGGTATCGGCCTCATTCGGAATTACAATGGGAACACAACCGTGCCTCCGATGTCGGACCTCTACAAGCGCACGTTGGTGAATAATGCCAATCTCTTCTGGGATTTCAGTTATGTGCCGGACGCGATCATCATCAATCTCGGGACGAACGATTTTTCGAATAGCGATCCCGGCCCCCAATTCGAGACGGCATATGTGACGTTTATGGAGTTCGTGCGCTCGAAGTACCCGAACGCGTTCATCGTTGCGGCTCTCTCGCCGATGGTGAGCGACTTTTATCCCATTGATAACGCCCGCACGACGCTCAGCAACTATCTCTCGGGAGCCGTCGCTGAGCGGCAGAACGCGGGTGACAACAACGTCGCGGAGTTCGAGTTCGAGGTGCAGCTCGGCCCCGACTACGGATGCGACTACCACCCGAACGTTGCCGAGCAGCAAGCGCTGAGCGACCAGCTCGTTCCGTTCTTGCGCGCAAAGCTCGGTTGGTAGATCGGCCCCGCTGCCTCGGCGGGCTCGCATCTTTCTGGCCGGTCCGGTCGCCTATTGGTCTGTGTCTGTAGACTCGTCTTCGACGTCGGGTTCGCCGGTTGCTTGCTTCTTTGCGGCCTTGGGCGTTGCCGGTACTGCAGTTGCGGTGTCGCTCGGCGCATTGTCTTCACCGCCGAGCGCGCGCTCCTTCACTCGTGCGGGTGGAGTCTTCGATAGCTCGAGGACCGTGAGGTAATGCTCGGTGGCGGCCTCGTGCTCGCCGAGGTCCCACAGGGCATCTGCGGCGCCGAGCAGTGCCGGCATGTACCGGGGTGCAAGGCTTAGTGCTCTTTCGTACTCGCGGGTTGCGAGATCGAGATCGCCTTGCTGGTGCGCGACGTCGCCGAGCCCTGCAAACGCCTCGACGTTGTCTGGGTGCTCGTCCAACGCGCGCTCGTAGAGCTCGCGTGCAGAAGAGAGATTGCCCGCGCTACGTGCGGCGCGTGCTTGATCGAGTAGCTTGGGCAGCGAGTGGACGGCTTGTTTCTTCGTTGGTGAGCCGACGATTTTGTTCGATGGAGCGATTGTGCTCGATGGGTCTATCCCTTCGGCAGTCGAGGGCGAAGGTGATTCCATGGGTGCGACCGACGCTACGGGGTCTGCGCTCGCTACCGGATGCGTGTCGAGTGCAGCCGTGGCAACGGGTACGACGGGCATCGCGCTCGCCGTCGCGGCCATCATGCGCGTCTCCGGAGCAGGCGATTCTCCCATGTTTCGAATAATGTAGAATGCACACACCGCGGCGCCGATAGCTCCTACCGGAACGAGCCATGGTCGCCGTGCCCGATGTTCCTCGAACTCGAGGTGCAGGCTCTCTTGTGCTGGTCGCGACGATGCACGTGTGCTGGGCAGCACTGGCAACGAATCGTCGGGGACCGTGATGCTTGGCGGCGGCAAAGGCACGTGCGTCGCTTCGGCCTGCTTCGCTTCGGCCGAGATCATCGCGGGCAGCGGCGGAGTTGCCAAGGCTTCCCTCGGTGTGTCCGTGGGGATCTCAGAGCGTGTTCGACAGCCTGCTGCGCGAATCGATACGTCGGTTGGGCGCTGCGGTGCCTGCGCACGTACCACAACGTACGCTTGCGCGGGCTCCTCGCGCTCCGCCCTAGCCTCGATTCGCTCGCGACGGCTGTCGAACACGCTCTCAGAGCTTGTCTCGATCGGCGGCGTCGCCGCGGACGTCATCGTTCGCGGTGTTGGGGCGAGAGAGATCTTCGCGGGCGGAGTAGGCGGCAGATCAGGCGTCGCATCTTCGATGATGGACGGGCGTTGCGGAGCTGGGCGGGGAGGTAAAGGACGCAACGGCCTGCGCGCGGGCGACGTTGCAGACCTCGCATTCACATCCGGAGTTGGCGGAGTGCTGTCGACTTGAGGGAGGTCGCATGCCGCCTCGAAGGTCTTGTCATTTGCGTGCACGTTGTCCGTTGGTTCGGTGGTTGCGGTGAGCTCCAACCAGCTTGCGTGCCGCGTGACGAGACCCAACGGACTGATGGCTGTCCACGCGTCCTTTCGCGCCGGCACAATCCACACTTCCTCCGTCGCGTCGCACGTTCCGCAACGAAGCACTTTGCGGCGCGTGCCAGCTACCGTTTCGATTTCATATTGCCCGTGACAATTCCCGCAGACCAACCGATCCGAATGATCGGCGCGATCAGACAACCCCATAAGCATCCATCGTAGTCCATCTGTTCGATGCGTGAAACAGATCTATGGTCTCAGTTGCGCAAGCACGCGGAGCCAGTTCTTGCCCAGAACCTTGTGAATTCGCGCGGCATTCCATCCGCGATCGAGCATGCATTGCACGAGACGCGGCAATTCGAGGCACGTGGGCATATCGCGAGGTGTGACGATGGCACCATCCCAATCACTGCCGAGTGACGCGAAGTCCTCGCCCACGGTTTTTACGATGTGATCGAGATGCATCACGATGCGATCGGCTTGGCAGCCCCAAAGAGAGCCGCCAAGGAAAGGGGAGTGGAACACGACGCCGATCGTGCCTCCCGTGTCGGCGATGGCGCGAAGCTGATCGTCGTCGAGATTTCGCCAGTGACGATGCGCGCCCGAAACGCCCGTGTGTGTGACGACCACGGGCTTGTCGCGATCATGGACGGCCATCGCGTCGAAGAAGCCGCGCCTGTTGATGTGCGCGAGGTCGACGAAGATCTTTTTGTCATTGAGCACGCGCACGAAGTCTTTGCCGGCTCGGGTGAGACCATCGTTGCCGCCGCCCGGCGCGCTCGTCGTGCCGAGGCGTGAATTCGACAGATGAACGAGAGTGACGCGCACGATATCGCTCGTGAGCAAATCGACGTTGGCGTCGACAGCATTGCCTCCTTGAATGCCAATGAAGGCGGCATGCAACCCTTTGGCGCGTGCCTCGCGGTAGTCACTCGCGGTGCGGACAAACGCGACGTCCTTGGGGCATCCGTCGAAGATCGCTCGAAGGCGCGCGAGGTTCTCCGCGAAGACCTGCGCGCGGTTCACATCGGGACGCAGCGGGTTGGTGGTGATGACCCAGATGCCGCCGGTGATATGGGCCTCGCGAATGCGCGGCAGATCTACCTGGCTGTAAAAGCGTGCGCCGAGGAGCCCATGTCCGTGCCGCGCTGTGATGTCGTAGCCGAAGATGCGTGTCCAGGTGAACGAGTCGATGTGCAAATCGATGACGTCGCTCGCGAGATAAATCTCCATCGCCTCGCGCGAAACCAAAGAATCTCTACCCGCGCCGGCTTGTGGCATGCATCTCTCTATACTCCGTTGACTTACGGGACCGAGACGGTGTGCCAGACGGCGGATGGCAGCGTGCCGTCTTCGCATGCGTGGCCGAGGCTTGTTCTCGGAACGATGACCGGATCGAGCATCTCCGTCAGATCGATGACGGCGAGCTGGTTTGCAGGGTTGCCGGCGGGGCCGGAGAAGAGCACGGCCATCGCGTGCCCTGTGTTCGGGCTCGTGTAAGCGGTGACGGGCTGAGGGAACACGCTGATCTTGAAGGGTGGATCGATGTTGCACGACACCCAATCGACGAGTGCAGGGGCGCCCGTACCCAGTTTGGCCGGAAGCTGAATTGCCGTTACGAGGCCGCCGTCAATATCGGTGAGAATGCCTTGATGCGTGCGCCCCTGAGCAATCGCAACGGTAGACAGTCCGTTGGAAGGAGTGATCCCCTCTGGATCTATCGACAGAATCTGATCCGGTGCGTTCCACGTTCCGGCCGGTGCACCCGGTGCGCCCGGCGTGAATGTGGCCTGGGTGAGATTGGCAATATAGGTGGTGGTTATCGGTGTGACGGGGGGGCGGTAATAGCCATATGCCGAGGATGCCAGTACAAAGCCGGTTGAGCAGTCCTCCCCAGCTGCGGTGAAGAATGAGTAGTTGACGTTTATGTTTTCAGATATCTGGCGGTAAAAAGACTGCGGGTTAGAAGGATCCGTCACATCATAGATGTCGTAACTGCTGGGGTTTGGCGATAGAATGCGACGGCGAATGGGATCGACAAGGGGACCCGCTGAGATGTCCTCTATAGCACTGGCTCTCGCCGGCGGTAGGAACGGCGTGAGAAAGGTGTGCGTGTCGAGGTCAAGGAAATCATAGACTCTGAAACCATTGAGCGACATGCTGATGAGCGCGCGGTTGTGAATGGGGTCCATCGTCACGGCGCAGGTCGTACATGCTGCGTCGTACCAAGCACCGAATGTAAGGGGGTGCCCGGTCGCATCACTGTACAGTGTGTCCGTGAGCGTGGTGCCGTTGATGAGATGTACATCTCCGTTATCTCTGTCGATGCACACGGTCTGCCCGGTGACCGAGTTCGAGGCACAAGAAACAACCGGCCCTCCGGTGTCAATGCGGGTTGAGATGCTGCTCGTGCCCTCGATGCTGACAACCGAAACATATGGATCTCCGGTATCCTGCCAGTTGTTGTGGGGGACATATGCGATGACATCCGTGCCGCTGACGAGCACGGACAGCCCGCTTGCCGCCAGACAGGAGCCCTGCGGGATCACGAGTGGTTGTGGGGTAGGACAGAGGATATGATTGGTATTCAGACCCGGATTCAGTACATCATTGACGGACTGGTTTGGGGAGGCTCGCGTGCCAATGTCCTTTGAGTCGAAGCAGACGAAGTTTTGCGTCCCATCGTTGAGCTGCGTCCCTTCACAATCAGGCGCTGAGAAGATCGCATACGAGAAATTCCAATTCGCGGTCGGAAAGTCCGCAGAAGGACAGAGACCCGCGATCACGGCGGGGGCTCCCGTGCTATCCACCAGACTGCCATCCGCATTGAAGTTGAAGCATGGGCATGCGTCCCCTGCATCCGTACCTGCTTCCACGTCAGGGGTCAGTGACGAGTTGCATCGGTACTTGGAGTCAGGAGCCATCCGGGAGCCGCAAATGCGGACGGAACTGCCTGTGAAATCGCCATCCGGGAGGGCAAATGTCATCGAGGCATTTCCGTCGCTGCCGTCCACATGATCATTCTTCGTCGAGCACGCAAGAATCATCGCAGCGACGAGCACCGGCACGAGTGCAATACGCCCTTTCATGAGGTCCTCCGGCTCGGTCGAGGTGCAATGCGCGTTCCGCGACCTCAGGTGGAAGGGCCCTAAGAGCATGTTTACCAGCCTGCTGCGCGAATCGATTCGTCGGTTGGGCGCTGCGGTGCCTGCGCACGTACGACAAGTACGTTTACGCGGGCTCCTCGCGCTCCGCCCTAGCCTCGATTCGCTCGCAACGGCTGGTAAACACGCTCTTAGATCATCGACCCGGAGCGATGAACTTGTAGACCTGTTCGTACGCAGTGACTCGTTCGTCCCAGCCGAAATGTCCTCGCATGCCGTTTCGTTGCAGCGTGCGCCAATGATCTAAATCTACTCCAGTGCCCGAGCCCCATGTGCGGAGCGCCTGTGTGATTCCGAAGCGCAGGCCACCTTCGTCGAAGTGCTCGAAGACGAAACCGTTGCCCGTGCCGCGCTGCACGTCGAATGCCGAAACGGTGTCGGCGAGCCCTCCTGTACGGTGCACGATGGGCGGCGTGCCATACCGGAGGCTGTACATCTGGTTGAGACCGGATGGCTCGTAGCGTGATGGCATGAGGAACATGTCCGAGCCCGCTTCGATGAGGTGTGCGATCGGTTCGCTGAAGGTGTTGCGGAAAGCGACTTGTTTTGGAAACCGGCGCTCGAGCGTTGTGAAGAAGTTTTCGTACTTCGCCTCGCCCGCGCCCAGCACGACGAGTTTGAACGTGTTTCGTGTGAGCAGCCGCGGGAGCACGTTGAAGCCGAGATCAAAACCCTTCTGCCACGCAAGACGTGAAACGACGCCGATGACTGGAGTCTCCTTCGCATACGACAACTTCATCGTGTCGAGCAGGGCCTGCTTGTTCTTCTCTTTGCCACTGAAGTCACTCGCTGAGTACGAATGCGGGATCCTTGGATCCGCCTCGGGGTTCCACTCCGTCTCGTCGATGCCATTGAGGATGCCGAAGAGCACGTCGCTCCGTTGCCGCAAGAACGCTTCGAGCCCCGCACCGTGTTCGGCCGTCTGCACTTCGCGCGCGTACGTTGGGCTCACCGTGGTCAGCGCGTTCGCATAGAGGATACCCGTGAGCATGTAGTTGATGCTGCCCGCGTGCAGTTCGTCTTGGTGGAAGTGATGGGCTGCATCGCCGAGTCCGGTCTCCGGGAGGATGCGTGCGTTGAACGTGCCTTGGTAGCCGATGTTATGGATGGTCAGCACGCTGCGCGCGGCAGCAAAAAGCCTGTCCCACGCGAACATCGTGCGAAGCAAGAGCGGGACGAGCGCGGTCTGCCAGTCGTTTGCATGCACGATGTCTGGCCGAAAGCCAATGCGCTGCGCGACGACGAGCGACGCCCACGAGAGCACGGCGAAGCGAAGATGTTCGTCGGGGTCCGTCGTGTAGATCGATGGCCGGTCGTAGAGGCGCGGGCAGTCGATGAAATAGATCGGGATTGTGGTGCCAGGCAGGGATGCCTCGAAGACCGAGAAGACGACCCTCGTGCCGCCGAGGATGAGGACGGCGTCTTGAAAGACGACCTTGAAGTCTCTGCCAGGCGCACGCACGAGTGGATACATCGGCATGACCACACGAACATCATGGCCGTGTGCGGCAAGAGCCTTTGGAAGAGCAGAAGCAACGTCACCAAGGCCTCCAGATTTGGCGAAGGGCGTCACTTCGGAGGCCACAAAAAGAACATTCACAATGGGTGCACGCTAGCAGAGCTGCGCCGCGCTTGCCTCCGCACTATCACGCTCGCGTCATGAATCATCCGGGCCAGCGGCGAGCCGTTCGGCTCGTGATGAAACGGCTCGCCGCGCCCGTGAATCAGCGCGTATTGATGCTCCAGGTATGCGTGCCCGAGAGCGTACGACCGAGCGTGATCCACACCTCGCTGCCGTTCGCGCTTGCGAAGTAGTCGCTGTCCGCCGTGAGCACGGCGCCGTCGAGTGTCACGACGGGTCCGGCCGTGCCCGCATTGCCGACGATGATCATCGGCGACACGAGCGAGCCCGACGTGGTTCGTGACGTGAACGATGCGAGTCCGGACGCGTTCGCCTGAATACGCCACGCGCCGTAGACCGGATCGTAACCTGCCGGCGAGTAGGCCGCGATGTCCGAGCGCTCGACACCGATAGGGCCACTCGTTGGGATGGTCCCTGCGGTCGCCGTGAGCGTGGTCAAACGCACCGCCTCCTGGGAGTGCACTTCGGCCAGCGCGGGCTGGTCGGTGTGGCGGCTGAGTACGACGTTCGTCGAGTAGCTCGTTAGCGGATAGCCGTTGTAGAAACGTTTTCCGAACGAGTTCACGCTCTGCCAGCCGATAGCGCCATAGTCGGAGCCCCAAGCGATCTTCTTGTTTGCCGTTGGCGAGGAGCTCATCGCGTAATTGATGAGTTGGAATGGCCAGTACGTTGAGCCAACGATGACCGAGCCCGAGCCATCGGTCGATGGATCGGCACACTGGGTTTGCGTCGAGCTTGTTTTTCCCCAGCAATACGTGTCGATCCAATCGCTGCCGTGGATGGTGTTGTTGCTGTCGAACCATACGCCGGAGTCCTCGGCCGACATGTCCGTGAGAAACGTTCGCGTGTCCACGATACCCATCTCTGCGTCGGCCGACGTCGCCCACTCATACGCGAACGGGATGGTGTTGGCGGTGTTGTAGGTCCACGCGCTCTTCGTCGTGAAGTTGCCTGACGTGTTCGAGCTGTTGCTCATGAAGACGAAGTTGTCGCCCCACGACACGCCGGACACGTTGACCGATCCGGTCGGCGTCCCATCCCACGCGATGTTGCCGTACGGGGCGCGCGAATCCATCGCGATGCGGTTCGGTCCGTTCGGGCTCGCGTCGTACGTCACGCTAAAGAGCATGGGCGCGCGTCCCGTTGCGAGCAGCCAGTAGACCGTGGCGTGTACGGTGCCGCGCGTCGCCGTCGAGCCGTAGATCACGGGGTGAAGATCGACGGTGTAACGGCGGATGATGTGGTGGCGGCCTTGCCAGAGCAACTGCGAATGGCCGTTGTTTTTCAGCGTGGAAGAGTAGTCGGGATCGCGCGAGTCGGCGCTGTCTGCGCCGTCGTTCGAGCCCGTGGCGTAATGGCCAACGAGGTAACCGAAACCTTGATATCCGTCGGCTCCGTCGATGCCGCCGATGGCGGTGCGCGTCGTACCGTTCGGAAGCTGGTAGACGATTCGTCGGATATATCCACCAAGGTAAACGTCATCGACGAAGTCCGCGGTACGCGGACACCCTGTATCGTCGTACCACGTGTAGCTGTCGCACGTTTGGCCCGCGGCGGTGTTTCGCGCCACGGCGATGGGCGGAAAGGACCCTGACGCAGACGGCGGCGACGGAGGTAGTTGCGGTGCCGTGGGGCCGAGCACGACGTTATCGATGTAAAACGAAAAGCCGGTTATCGTGGAGTCGTTGAAGTAATTGAGGCGGTAATAAGGAGCGTTCAAGCTATTGAGTGCGGAGAGATCGACATGGGCGTGCGACCACGTGTTCGGCGCAAGCGGGGTTTGGAGCATGTTCGTCACGAACATGGCATTCGATCCATTGTCGATATCGAGGAGCAGCGACGAGAGCGCCGGTGCCACACTTGGTCCCGGATTGATGTCGAAATCGAGGGATCCATAGGTCGCTGGGTCGATGTTGACCGGATTGTTGTTCGTCAGGTGCGCGAAGACGAAGCCGCTCCAGGCGGCATTCATGGTCACGCGGATCGCATTCGCTCCTATGGCTGGCGATGTGACGACGCTCGATGACGAGCTCCACCCCCAACCATTCAAATCCCAGTCGGACGCAATGGCGTCATCGTACATCGTAGTACTTGTGGCGAGCATTTGCTCCACAGTGGACGTGTTTTCATCAGACGTGTTTTCATCAATGAAATTCGTGCAAGCTACAATTCCAACGAGTGCTGCGACGAATAAGAATCGTCCGTTCATTTTTTGTCACCTCACGTCGCGAGTATCCATCAAGCGGTGTGGAAGCTACAACTTCAAAAAAGAATACTGCGACAAAATTTCTAGTCTTCATTCCTTCATTGTCATCTCACCACCGACACGTAGTTGTGACGACCGGGGCCCGGTGTGCACGGAGCACGCCCGTCGGGTGGCGCACGAGCGCATGCTCGGGCTCACCGCCGACGTGCTGACGCACTCGTGACGAACGCTGCGTGCGACATCGGCTAAGAGGGGGCCATTGGAAAACGCACTTGCTGGTATCTACACGTACGCGGAGTTCGGTCTCACCGTTTTTGCGTATCTCCCGATCATGGCGGTCTCGTCGCTACGCCATCGCAACGATCCCACGCAGCGCATGCCTGGTCGATGGATGCGTCGCCTCGGACGCACGTCGAGCCGGCTCACGCCCCTCTGGCATTTCGATATCGAGGGGCATGCGCCCGCGGACATCGGATATCGCGCTTATGTCGTGATCGCAAACCATGAGTCGACGGCCGATCCATTCCTGCTCTCGTGGTTGCCGTGGGACATGCGCTGGGTCGCCAAGGAAGAACTCTTTCGTCCGCCTCTCACGGGGTGGGCATTACGCCTTGGTGGCGATATCAAATTGCGTCGCGGCAGGGGCGATAGCGTTCGCGCCATGATGAACGAGTGCGAGCGCGCGCTCGCCGGGGGGATTCCGATTATGCTCTTCCCCGAGGGAACGCGCTCGAAGGATGGTGAGTTATTGCCATTCAAGGACGGCGCTTTTCATCTTGCCATTAAGGCCGGTGTCCCCGTGCTTCCTGTCGCCATTGCGGGAACACGTCAGATGCGTCCCAAGAATTCCAGGTGGTTCGGACGCGCGCGTGCATGCGCGAAGATCCTCGAGCCGATCTCGTCCGAAGGTCTCGGTTCGTCCGACGTCGCCGCGCTGCGCGATCGGTGCCGCGACGCAATTGCGGCAGCATTGCCAGATCTTCGAAGCCGCTACGGCTGACCGCTTTCGATTTGCCGCGATCTCAGTATCGCCGGCGCCTTCGGCGCTGTCGGCCCGCCTACGGCGGGACCTCAGGGGGCCTGCGGTGCGGTCCTCAAAGCCCTTTAAGGCTGTTCCGGTCCGCTCCTCGGCCCCGCCGCGAACCCCGAGCAGGTTGCGGACCGAGTATTTTGGCCGAGTTCCGAGCAGCGCGAGGCGCTCCGACGAGAGCTGCTGGTGCAGCTCGAGGAGGAGCAACGAAGCGATGCGATGGGAATCGGTCAAAAGACGACGGGAGCAACCTTCGAGGGGTTCCAAACCTCGCGTCAACTTGAAAGCGGTCTATGCAAGTTTTCGGAGGAGAATTACGACAGGCCAACAGCAGCTCTATCGAGCCACTCGTCGAGCGCGTGTGCGATCGCTGTGTTCCCCTCCTGCGTGTAAGATGCAAGTTTATCGCGGCACTCGGGGATGGCCGCCACGAAGTCGAGCACGGACTCGGGATCCTCCAACGTCTCGACGAAGCGCCCGAAGCCTTCGATCTCCAAGTAGCGCGCGTTCAGGATTTGCTCGAACTGGCCCGCGACCGGAACGGCGAGCATGGGCTTGTGCAGGTATACCGCTTCCCCCATCAGCGTGAATCCCCCGCCGGCGATGACCGCGCGACATGATGCCAAGTCGCTAATAAACTTGTCTTCGCTGAAAGGCTGGTACCGCAAGTTGCCTTTGACGACTTCCTCCGTGATTCCGCGCTTCATTCCGTAGATCCTGCACTCGAGGCCCGTTTTCTCAAGTGTGCTTGCGAAGGCCTCGTTGCCTTCGCCGGTCGTGTAGACGAGCAGGTGATCTCCGTCGGTCGGCTTTGCCGCAAGGATCTCTGGGCGGAGAATAGGTGGAAAGAGGCGTGTGCGCTTCTTTCGTACCGGCGGTCGGAAGAACGTCGTGATGAAATACTCGTCGCAAAATGGGAGCTTGCCCTTGATGAAGGCTTTGGTGATCTGAAATTCGGCAGGGTGAGCATGACGGATCTCGTCAGGCAATTTGCATCGATTGATGACTTGCATGTTGTCGATCGAGAGCACCGGCAGCATATGCATTTTGCCGTAGAGGTGCGTCCACGATTCGAAATCACTAATGACAGCTTGCGGGCGAAAGTTCGCAATGAGCTCGAAGTACGCGACAATGTTCTTGGGGATCCCGGTGGCGCTCGTGACGACGTTCGACAGCGCCGTCTTCCCGAGACGCACGCAGTTCTCGTCGTAGATCATGTGGAGGCCGTGGATGCGATTGACTCCGCTGAACCGCTTTGCAAGAAAATCCACTGCGCGGCCCGACGCCATAATCTCGACGTCGTGATGTTTGGAGACCAGATGTTCGAGCAGGACGCGCGACCTCATCGCGTGTCCCATGCCTTCGCCCACGACACCGTAGAGAATCTTCATGGCCCCGAGTGTACGGTGTCTGGGCCAAACGTACGTTGTCATAGTGAAACAACGAGGTGTCCGGAGCAGTCGCAACAGTCCCGCTCGTCAATCGCCTTGCGGTCAAGACGGCGCTGCGGCAAACGACGTTCTCGTATGACAACACGTTGCGTCGTCGTCGTTGTTCTTCTCTCACTCTTCGGGTGTTCTGCCGCGTCATCATCCGATGTCTCGAGCGAGAACGTCGGGCAGACCACGTCGCCGGTCATCAGCGGGACGCCTTCGGACGAGTCCCAGAATTCGGTGGTCCTCCTCGTCCACCTCGACCTGACGGGTGGTGTGATCACCGAGTGCACCGGCACGCTCCTGGCGCCGAAGTTGGTGCTCACGGCCCGTCACTGCGTGGCGGCTACGGACGACGCGGTCGCGTGTGATATCGACGGCAATCCATCTACGGGCGCGGGCTCCGTCCAAGGAAACTACGCGCCGGATTCTCTCTACATCTTTACTGGTCAAAACGCGCCCAAACTCAATAACGACAGTTTCCAAATTGCGCCCCGGGGTGTGCAAATCCTCGACGACGGCGCGACGAATCTCTGCAACAACGACATCGCGCTCGTCGTCCTCGACACGGCTATCACCGATATGCCGATTTCTCCGGTGCGGCTCGACTCGGATGTCGAAGTTGGTGAGCTTGTTACGGTGGTCGGCTGGGGCGTGACGGAAACAGACAATCCTGCGGTACGCCAGCAGCGCACCGGTGTGGAGATCCTCGGCGTCGGACCCCAAGTGAATCAAGGAGTGCCCATTCCTCCAAACGAATTCGAAGTGGGTGAGTCGATTTGTTCGGGTGACAGCGGGGGCCCGGCGTTCGCCAGCACGGGTGCAGTTGTCGGGATTGTCTCGCGCGGTGGAAACGATAAGAGTCTGGATCCGAACCATCTTGCTGCAACATGCACGGGTGCCAAAAATATCTATACGAAGCTCTCGCCCTTCAAGGATTTCATTCTCCGTGGGTACACCGCGGCAGGTGCTGATCCGTGGCTCGAAAGCCGCAACTCTGAGGTTGCGCCGGGTGGTTGCTCAGCGTCGCCCGCCGAGCAATCGGGATCTGGCGTCGTCGTTGTGGCCATTGCGGCGGTCGGATTCGCCGTCGCTCGTCGACGTCGGGCTCGCGATTGAGCTGCTGGGCGGAAGCCATCGCTGCAGCGTGAGCGTCATCGTCTGGGCCGCACCGCGAAGCACGTCCATCAAGGTTGCAGAGCGCGGCGTGGGCTCTAGCTCGATCTCGTAGACGATGGTTGCTCGATCGACTTCTTCGTCGCCCAAGAGTTGTGCGGCGCGCTGCGGCACGACGCGCTTGGCTCCTGCGGCTTCGAGGATCGCGCGCATCGGCTTGTTGCTCGTGAGAACGTGGGCACGAACGCACCTTACGTTGCGCACGCGGACAGCCTGTTCCAGCTCATGGAGCAAAGCCTTGCCAACGCCCTTGTGCTGCATGTCGTCGACGACCGAAATGGCCGCCTCGACGATCCCTCCAGGCTCGTTGAGGAAGATGAACCTCCCCACGCCCACGCCGCGCTCCGTTTTTAAATCCGGCGTCGTTATCGTGGCCACAATCGCCACGTGTGTTCTCTGATCGACGCATGTGAGATACGTCAACATGTCGTCCGAGAGGCGGCCCACCGACCCAAGAAAACGCAGGTAGCGTGATTGGTACGAGGCCTCCTCGAACGCGCGCGCGAGTTCGTCTCGGTCCGATGGCACGATAGGACGGATCGTCATCACGTTTCCGCTGGGGAGCTCGCGCACGACGCGCCACGATGGATTGCCGTCGAAGGGGCGATCTTTTGCGGGCTCGAGCTGGGGAGATTCATTCATTCGAGGGACCTGCGGTCATGACGACTCTAGCCCGGAGAATTCATGACGCGATTGCGGTAGAAGGCCGAGACCGCAGCGAGAAGGGGCGCACGCCGTACCGCAGGACCGAGGCGTACTGTACGTACGCCGCAGGTCCGAGGAGCGCCGTACGACCTTCGCAGCAAGTGGATCGGCTCGTCTGAGTGGAGTCGTCATGAATGATCCGGGCTAGCGGGGGATGGCTGTCTGCGTCGGTTTGCAAGCTGCCCGCGGACACCTGTTAATGCACATCATTGTGCGAGATTATGCAACCACGGCATTGGCGCGGCCCGTGCTCTTGGCAATGGCATGGACGGAATCAATAAAGTCATGTTGCTAGGGAATCTCGGCGCTCATCCGGAGCTTCGCACGACCAGTACGGGTCACCAGGTGCTCAAGCTCAGTTTGGCAACGACGGTTTCCTATTTTGATAAAAACAAACAGAAACAACAACGCACCGAATGGCACACGGTGAAAATCTGGGGGAAGCGCGGCGAGGCGCTCTCACAGATTCTCAGAAAGGGCACGCGCATCCTGGTCGAAGGTCGTATCGAATCATACAGCTACGAGAAGGACGGGCAGAAACGTTACGGCATCGATATCGTCGCGGATGACGTGTGGTTTGCGGGCAGCTCGCCCGCGGCGTCGCAAACCACACCCGATGACAGTGAGTTTGCTCCAGTGACGAATGGATCGGCTGCCGCACAGCCGCCCACATTCGCAAGTTTCGCGAGCGATTTACCGTTCTGAGCGGTAACGGCAGAAAGCAAAGGGGAGGGGCCCCATCGTCGTTCGGGGCCCCTCCTCTCTGAGAGCGTGTTCGCCAGCCTGCTGCGCGAATCGATTCGCTTCGATGGCGCCTTCGGCGCTGCCCGGCCGCCTGCGGCGGGACCTCAGGTGGGCGCTGCGGTGCCTGCGCACGTACGATAAGTACGCTTGCGCGGGCTCCTCGCGCTCCGGGCTAGCCTCGATTCGCTCGCGACGGCTGGCGAACTCGCTCTGAGCCTCAAGGGCGGCGGTGTTCTGCGAGAAGTGTCTCGGCCTCGTCGAGATCCATGCGCAGCGCGCGCTCGCTGATGCCGTAGTCGAATCCCGCACGTGCCATGGCCGCGAATGCTTTGCGATCCATGGTGCGGACTTCCTCGCGCGTCCTCGGAGCTACGTTTCGCCGGGAAAATGGGCCGATTTTTCGCTTGTAGGCAAAGGCAATGGCTGACCCGAGTTCCGACGAACCGGCAACTTCAAGCGCTTGTCGCACCACGGACTCCGCCGCGCCTCTTTCGGCGAGATGTGCGGCGATCGCACGGCGGGATCGGCCTGCGCGTGAGAGACTCCGCGCGCGCGCCTCGGCGAAGGCCGCATCGTCAATCAGACCAACCTCGCGCAGGCGTGAGACAACGGGCTCGATGGCATCGCGTGCCCGCGCTGCCTCCGACTGAATCGTTTCTGGATCGCATCCCGCGCGATCGGCTTTGCGTGCCCATGCATCAATACGGCGCTCGAGCACGCGTGCGACACCGGCTGCGGTTGCAGCACATCGCGCGAGGTAAGTGAGAGCCGCTTCACGCAACACATCCGCGCTCGGCGCGCGCACCGGCTCGGCGTTGGCGCGCTCTCGGCGTCCATTCACGCCGCCTCCACCCGAGTTAGCCCGGACAATTCATGACGCGATTTCTGCAGACGGCCGAGACCGCAGCGAAAAGGGCGCACGCCGTATCGCAGGACCGAGGCGTACTGTATGTACGCCGCAGGTCCGACAAAAGCCGTACGCCCTTTGCAG